>Ga0247805_1000367_pt1 | contig 24137 bp, 21 predicted proteins | sample UWRJL044104R1_FD_180930 | JGI IMG/M metagenome (GOLD analysis project Ga0247805, IMG submission 180930) | Plant litter microbial communities from Arlington Agricultural Research Station in Wisconsin, United States - UWRJ-L044-104R-1 | ecosystem: Environmental > Terrestrial > Plant litter >... | reverse complement strand
TATTTTATTTGCAGTTAAAAGTACATTTACAACCGCTGTATTTTTAGTTGGCGAAAAAGAAACACGCTGCTTGTTTAAAATTGAATTTCCCTGCGAAATCTGAAAATCAGCAGTTATATTTTTTGTGCCGGAATATTGCAAAAAAACTTCCACTGGAAACTGATTTTTTAAAAATGCATATTTATTAACATTGAGCTGATTAATTTTTAAATCTAAAACCTTTGTTGTATCTCCCAAAATTACAGGAAATACTTTGTTTGAAGCATCAAAACTATAAACATAATCATTCCCTGAGGTTTGATTTCCATCACTAATAAGCACAGTTGGAAAAAAATTATTTCTATTAATGGCTTTTAATCCTTTAGCAATTCCATCCAAATTGGTTTGCTTTCCATTAAAATCTAATTTCTGAAAAGGTAAAAATTCCGAATCAAATTGATACGATTGAATATTGTATTTCTCTTTTAAATCTTTATTCGATGTTAGTTTTGAATGTAATTCGGTAGTTGTTTTATCTGCTTTCAAATTTACAATAGAGCTCGAATTATCAGCAACAATGGCAAGAATTGGTTTTTCAACAACAGTAGTATTGGTTGTAATCAATGGATTAATCAGCAACAATAACAAACCGAAAATCCCTAAAAAACGCAAAAAAGCCAAGAGCAAATTAATTTTTAATTTACTCTTGGCTTTGTAATAATATTGAAAATAAGACAACCCAACTGCTACTATTAAAGAAAGTACAAGTAATAGAATGGTGTTAGTTGTCATTTGTTTTTTGATTAAAATATTTAAAAATTGAAAGATTAAAAAATTAATTGGTCACTTAAAAAATCTTTAAATCTTTTAATTTTTAAATCATTTAATTATTAAGTAAGCATTCCTCCGCAAACATTCAATACTTGTCCTGTTACATAAGCACTCAAATCTGAAGCCAGGAATAAACAAGCATTTGCAACATCTTCAGTAGTTCCACCGCGTTTCAACGGAATTCCTTCTGTCCATCCTTTTACAACATCTTCGCTTAGTTTAGCAGTCATTTCAGTTTCAATAAATCCTGGCGCAATTGCATTACAACGAATATTACGAGAACCTAATTCTAAAGCTACTGATTTTGTAAATCCAATAGCACCAGCCTTTGAAGCAGCATAATTGGTTTGTCCTGCATTTCCAGAAACTCCAACAACTGAACTAATATTGATGATTGAACCCGCACGTTTTTTCAAAAATGTTTTTTGAATGGCTTTAGTCATATTAAAAACCGATTTCAAATTCACATCAATTACCTGATCAAAATCAGCCTCTGACATGCGCATTAGCAAATTGTCTTTTGTAATTCCGGCATTGTTGATCAAAATATCAACTGTACCAAAATCAGCCAAAACTGTATCTACTAAAGTTTGTGCTTCGTTAAAATCAGCTGCATTGGATTTATATCCTTTTGCTTTAATACCTAAAGCGTTTAATTCATTTTCTAAAGCCAGAGCTGATTCAGCAGATGAGCTATAAGTAAAAGCTACATTGGCACCGCTTTTTGCAAAAACTTCTGCAATTCCTCTTCCAATTCCGCGACTTGCGCCTGTAATGATGGCTACTTTTCCTTCAAGTAATTTCATATTATGATATAAGTTTATTTACTAAATTGAGATACAAATATAAACGATTTAGCTGTTTTATAAAATTTATGGTATAAAAAAAGCCTTACCGAAGCAAGGCTATTCCTAATATTATTTTATTACATTGAAAATGAACTAGAAAGCTACATTCCATCTTGGCAATTTAGCGTTTTCGCTTAAAAAGTTTTGTAAAACTTGTCCTTCTACAAAAGTTGGAATTACTTTAGTATCGTCATTGAATGTTTCATACCAAACTACTTCTAAACGGCTAATTTCTTCTTTTTTCATTTGTGCAGGCCAAGAATATTTTCTTCCTGTTTTTGCAAATTGGTGACCATTTACGATTTTATCGTACAATCCACCATTTTTAGTTTTCAAAGTACCATCATTTTGTACAGTTCCTGTAGAACCTACCATGATTAATTCTTTTGCTTCAGCAACATCATAAACTAAAAATACACCTGAACCTTCAGTAGCATTACAAACTTCTTCTAAGCTATCTTCTATTGTTAATGAAAACTGATTTTTTACTTTGAATCCTTCTAATTCCTTATACATAGTATTCTCTTTTGAATTGAATTTTCAAAAAAAGCGCCAATAAAAGCCTGTTTTTTGAAACCAATTATTAATTTTTTATTTATTTCAAACAAAATTAGTATTGCTAATTTTAATCGAGTGCAAATGTATTTCTTTAATTCTGTTTTATACTAAAAAAGCCCCACAAATGTGAGGCTTAATTTATTTAAATTCAGTTTTAGAGATTATCCTAAAACTTCTTTTACTTTTTTACCAATTTCAGCTGGTGAATCAACAACATGGATTCCGTTGTCTCTCATAATTTGTTTTTTAGCAGCAGCAGTATCGTCAGAACCTCCAACAATAGCACCAGCATGTCCCATAGTTCTACCAGCAGGAGCAGTTTCTCCAGCGATGAAACCAATTACAGGCTTACGGTTACCATCCGCTTTAATCCATTTAGCAGCATCAGCTTCTAATTGACCACCAATTTCACCAATCATGATAATTGCTTCAGTCTCTGGATCATTCATCAATAATTCAACCGCTTCTTTAGTAGTTGTTCCAATGATTGGATCTCCACCAATACCGATAGCAGTAGTAATTCCTAATCCTTGTTTCACCACTTGATCAGCAGCTTCATAAGTTAAAGTTCCTGATTTAGAAACAATACCGATAGTTCCTTTTTTGAAAACAAAACCTGGCATGATACCTACTTTAGCTTCACCTGGAGTGATAATACCTGGACAGTTAGGTCCAATTAATCTAGCATTTCTTTCTTTAACGTAGTTGTTAGCATAGATCATATCAGCAACAGGAATACCTTCAGTAATTGCAATAATTACTTTAATTCCAGCGTCAGCAGCTTCCATAATAGCATCAGCAGCAAAAGCTGGCGGTACAAAAATGATAGAAGTATCAGCACCTGCTTGTTCTACTGCATCTTTTACTGTATTAAAAACAGGAAGATCTAAGTGAGTTGATCCTCCTTTTCCTGGAGTAACACCACCTACAACGTTAGTACCGTATTCAATCATTTGAGAAGCGTGGAAAGTACCTTCGCTACCTGTAAAACCTTGAACAATTATTTTGGAATCTTTGTTAACTAAAACACTCATGATATATATTTTATGTGATTTTTAAATTTGTGATGCAAAAATAAGGTTTTCGAAATTATTTGAGCTCTTTTCTGATCAAAAAAAAGTCTGTTATTTTATTCTTTTGTTAGCTTCAACACAAATTATTGACTTTTTAACAAAATACAATAATTTATAGCTGCTTTTTTTATTGTTTCAATTTATCTAAAATCTCGGGAATCTTTTTAATATTGGCCATTTGTTTCAAAAACGCTCTTGATTCCTGAGCAGGATTTCCATTATAAACTTTATTTCCTGATAAGGATTTTGTTACTCCTGCCTGAGCCAGTAATACTGCTTTTGAACCAATAGTAATACCGCTTGTAATACCAACTTGTCCCCAAATTGTTACTTCATCTTCAATAATAACACAGCCTGCAATTCCGGTTTGTGAAGCAATCAAACATTTTTTTCCAATTACAGTATCATGACCTACATGAACCTGATTGTCAATTTTTGTTCCTTCTCCAATGGTTGTGTCGCCTGTAACTCCTTTGTCAATGGTACACAAAGCACCAATTCCAACATTATCCTCAATAACTACTCGCCCACCAGAAAGTAATTGGTCAAAACCATCAGGACGTTTTTTATAATAAAAAGCATCTGCTCCAAGAACGGTTCCTGCGTGAATAATTACATTATCGCCTATAACCGTATGATCGTAAATAGAAACATTAGAATGAATTAAACAATTCTTACCTATAACAACACCGTTTCCAACAAAAGAATTTGGCTGAATTACAGTTCCTTCGCCAATAACTGCTGTTGGAGAAATTGAAGCTCCTGAAAACTGAAAAGGTCTGAAATGATGAGTTAGTTTATTGAAATCACGAAAGGGATCATCCGAAACCAAAAGTGCTTTTCCTTCAGGGCAATCTACCTGTTTATTGATTAAAACAATTGTAGCTGCGGAGTTTAAAGCTTTGTCATAGTATTTAGGATGATCAACAAAAACGATATCTCCTTTTTCTACCACATGAATTTCATTCATGCCCAAAACTTCAAAATCTTCATTCCCTACAAATTCACAATTAAGTAAAGCTGCTATTTCTTTTAAAGAATGTGCTCTTGTAAACTTCATAAATTAATTTAAAGATTGAAAAATTTAAAGATTAAAAAATTCTATTGTCAACTTAAAGTTTAAAATCATTTTATTTTTTAATCTTTAAATTTTTCAATTAAACTACTCTTTTACACGCTCCATGTAAGAACCTGAAGCTGTATCAATTTTAATTTTATCTCCTTCATTAATAAATAAAGGCACGTTAACCGTAGCTCCTGTTTCAACAGTTGCTGATTTAGTTGCATTTGTTGCGGTATTACCTTTTACTCCTGGCTCAGCATAAGTTACTTCAAGAATAATAGAAGCTGGCATATCTACTGATAAAGGCAAATCAGTTTCAGTATTAACCTGAACCATTACATTAGTACCTTCTTTCAATAAATCCGGGTTATCAAGAATACTTTTGTTCAAAGTAATTTGCTCAAAAGATTCATTATTCATAAAATGAAACTGATCTCCTTCAGCATATAAATATTGGTAAGTATGTGTTTCTACACGCACATCATCAATTTTATGTCCTGCTGAAAATGTATTATCCAATACTTTTCCAGTTGTTAAACTTTTTAATTTTGTTCTTACAAAAGCAGGTCCTTTTCCTGGTTTAACATGTAAAAATTCGATAATTTTATAAATATCGTGATTGTATTTAATACAAAGTCCGTTTCTAATATCTGATGTAGATGCCATTTAATTTGTGTTTTAAAGTTGTAGATTTTAGAATTTGTATTTCTAGAATCTTAATTTATTTTTTTTGAAAGACCAAACAATAAAAATTCTTTAGTCTTTTCTTCTTTCTTCTATTCTCTTTTTTAGTAGTTACCGCTGTAACCTTTCATAATACCACGAGAAGAATTTCTAATAAAATCGATAATTTCATCTCTTTCCGGAGTTGCTTCCATTTCGGCTTCAATAATTCCTAAAGCCTGAGTCGTATTATAATTCTTTTGATATAAAATTCTGTAAATATCCTGAATTTCTCTTATTTTTTCGGTTGCAAAGCCTCTTCTTCTTAATCCAACAGAATTAATCCCTACATAAGACAAAGGTTCTTTAGCCGCTTTAGTATAGGGAGGAACATCTTTACGAATTAATGATCCACCAGAAACCATAGCGTGGTCTCCAATATTGATAAATTGATGAACTGCAGCTAACCCACCTAATACAGCGTGTTTACCTACAATTACGTGACCTCCTAAAAGTACTCCATTTACAATAATAGCATTATCTCCTACCACACAATCATGAGCAATATGAGCCGCAGCCATAATTAAACAATTGTTTCCAATAACAGTTTGCCCTGAAGCATTTGTACCTCTATTGATTGTTACACATTCTCTAATAGTACAATTGTCACCAATAATTGCTAATGAATCTTCACCACCAAATTTTAAATCTTGTGGAACTGCTGAAATAACTGCTCCTGGAAAAATATTGCAATTTTTCCCAATTCTGGCACCTTCCATGATAGTTACATTAGAACCTATCCAGGTACCATCACCAATTACCACATTATTATGAATGGTTGTAAAAGGTTCAATAACCACATTTTTGGCGATTTTTGCGCCAGGATGAACATATGCTAACGGTTGATTCATCTAATTTGTTTTTATAATTAATTACCTTAATTACTATTAAAAAGCTTTTTATAGTAACAGGGAGGAACTGTTTCTATTTATTGTTTTCTTGCAATTTGCGCCATCAATTCAGCTTCAGCAACTAATCTTCCATTAGCATAAGCGTTTGCCTGCATGTGACAAATTCCTCTTCTAATAGGAGTAATTAAATCACATTTAAAGATTAAAGTATCTCCAGGCAATACTTTGTATTTAAATTTAACATTATCAATTTTCATGAAATAAGTCAAATAATTCTCTGGATCAGGAACAGTACTTAAAACTAAGATTCCTCCTGTTTGTGCCATAGCTTCTACAATTAAAACACCTGGCATAACCGGAGCGTCTGGAAAGTGTCCAACAAAGAAATTTTCATTCATTGTTACATTTTTCATTCCCACTACGTGATTATCCGACATTTCAATAATTCTGTCAATCAATAAAAATGGAGGTCTGTGAGGCAATACAGCCATAATTTTATGAATATCCATCAAAGGCTCTTGATTCAAATCGTAAACAGGAACGTAATTACGTTGTTCGATTTTAATCATTTTTGCCATTTTTTTAGCAAATTGAGTATTTACAAAATGCCCAGGTTTATTAGCAATAATTTTACCTTGAATTTTTGTTCCAATTAAAGCCAAATCACCAATTACATCCAATAATTTGTGTCTTGCAGCCTCATTAGGATAGTGTAAAGTTAAATTATCAAGAATTCCGTTTGGTTTTACATTAATAGTTTCTTTACCAAAAGCTACTTTTAAATTCTCCATCGTAGTTTCAGATATTTCTTTATCTACATAAACAATAGCATTATTTAAATCGCCTCCTTTAATCAAACCATTGTTTAAAAGAGATTCTAATTCGTGTAAGAAACTAAAAGTTCTTGAAGAAGCAATTTCTGTTTTAAAATCGCTGATATTTTTTAGTGTTGCGTTTTGAGTACCTAAAATTTTAGTACCAAAATCAACCATTGTAGTTACAGTATAATGATCACTAGGCATTACCAGAATTTCGCTACCACTTGCTTCATCAGTAAACGAAATTACTTCTTTTACCACATATACATTACGGTTAGCATTTTGTTCTTCAACATCTGCTTTTTCTAAAGCTTCAACAAAATATTTTGAAGAACCATCCATGATAGGAAGTTCTGAAGCATTCAATTCGATAATTACGTTATCTAAATCACAACCTACTAAAGCAGCAAGAACGTGCTCTGGTGTTTGAATTTTAACTCCTAATTTTTCTAAATTAGTTCCGCGTTGTGTATTAACAACATAATTTGCATCGGCTTCAATAATTGGATGTCCTTCTAGATCTACCCTAACAAAAGTAAAACCATTATTTACTGGAGCAGGTTTAAAAGTCATTTTAACTTCTTTACCGGTGTGTAATCCAACTCCTGTTAACGATATTTCTGTTTTGATGGTCTTCTGTTTAACCATTGTTTCCATTTTTTTGGTTTAATATTTGTTTTTTTAATTCGTCAATTTCTGCGATAATCTTAGGTAAATTTTTAAAATGAACATACGATTTACTAAAATCATTATACCCAAATGTTGGGCTCCCTTGCAAAACTTCGTCGTCTTTTATATTCCTAGCAACTCCAGATTGGGCCTGGATTCTAACATTGTTTCCAATTGTTAAATGTCCCGAAATCCCTACTTGTCCGCCAATCATTCCGTTTTTGCCAATTTTAGTTGAACCAGCAACTCCGGTTTGAGCAGCAATTACGGTATTCTCACCTATTTCTACATTGTGAGCTATCTGGATTTGATTATCTAATTTAACCCCTTTTCTTATAATTGTAGATCCTAATGTAGCTCTGTCAATTGTAGTACAAGACCCAACTTCTACATCATCTTCAAGAATAACATTCCCTATTTGAGGGATTTTTTTATAACTACCATCAGGATTTGGAGCAAATCCAAAACCATCAGAACCTATTACTGTTCCTGCATGAATGGTACAATTATTACCAATTATGGATTCAGAATAAATCTTCGCGCCCGCAAAAATAGTGACATTATTAAGAATGACAACATTATCTCCAATAAAACAATTAGGATAAATTTTCACATTGTCACCAATCTTGACATTAGTACCCACATAGCTAAAACTACCTAAATAAAAATTCTCACCATATTTTGTACCTTCAGAAAGTACTGTATTTGTATCAATCCCTTGTTTACTGGCTTTTCTTGCCTGGTCATAGAATTCTAATAAATTTGAAAAAGCCAAATAAGCATCATCAACTTTAATTAATGTAGTATTTAAATCGGTTTCAGGGATGAAGCTTTTGTTCACAATAGTTATTGTAGCTTCGGTAGTGTAGATGTAATTATTGTATTTCGGATTGGACAAAAAAGTTAAAGAACCTACTTTTCCCTCCTCAATTTTAGAAAGCTCGTGTACTTCAGCCAGAGGATTCCCTACGACTTCGCCTCCTAAAACACCCGCTATTTGTTCTGCTGTAAATTTCATTCCGACAAAAATATAAAAAAAATAGATTTCAAATGTGGATTTATATCAGTTGTTTTGGGAAACAAATATAATATTTGGTCACCGATTTTGATAAAGACTTTAAATTCAACTGATCGGATGATTCTATTACATCTTCTACCGTTCGGTCTTTTTTCAAAATTCGTATAGGTTCAGCTTCTTTATCGTAAGCCTGGTTCTTAATTTTACCTTTAAAAATAAAATAATTTGTATCGGCAATACTGATGTTGTTTTCTAATGCAAAGCGTTCTTTTAACGGATTCAAATCTTCAATAGCTACTTTTTCACTGGTCAATTTTATTTTCAATAAATCTCTATTGATAATCATTTTGCTCAAAGAAGACAAAATAAAATCGTCATTTCTTTGCCAGGCTTTCAATGCGCTAATAATATCAAAATCATCCAGTTGAGAAAACAAATCTAAAGTAATAGTATTAAACGCTTCCAGTGAGATTTTATTTTCCATAAAAAATCGTAAAGGCTCGCTGCAAGGTAAAACAATTCCTTTTAAAGTCAATTCTTTAGCACGCTTTAAGATTCTGGTTAAAATCAATTCGCCCACTAAACTGGTTTTATGTAAATAGGCCTGCCAATACATCAATCGACGGGACATTAAAAATTTCTCAACCGAATAAATTCCTTTTTCTTCAATAACTAAGAAATCATCTTCCACATTCATCATCTGAATTAAACGCTCTGAATTGACATTTCCTTCGGCAACACCCGAATAAAAACTGTCGCGTTTTAAATAATCCATTCGATCCATATCTAATTGACTAGAAATCAATTGCAGCATGAATTTTCGATGATAATCTCCTTCGAATATTTTAATTGCTAAGCTTAATTGTCCTTTAAATTCTACATTCAACTGTTTCATAAACAACAGCGAAATTTCCTCGTGATGCACATCCTCTACAATACTTTTCTCCATAGCATGCGAAAACGGACCATGCCCGATATCATGCAATAAAATAGCAATGTAAAGCGCATTTTCTTCTTCTTCAGAAATAGATACTTCTTTAAAACGCAAAACATCGACTGCTTTTTGCATTAAATGCATACAACCTAAAGCATGATGAAAACGAGTGTGATTTGCTCCTGGATAGACTAAATAAGACAAACCCATTTGTGTAATTCGACGCAAACGCTGAAAATAGGGATGCTGTATTAAGTCGTAAATTAAAGCATTAGGTATGGTAATAAACCCATAAATGGGATCGTTAAATATTTTTAATTTATTGATTTGACTCACTACAACTTGAATTTTAGGTTGACAAATATAAGTAAATTAGATTGTAAAAAAAGTAAAAAAACTAATTGTCATTTGGCTTTATCGACCGAAAGAGAGCTTTCGTAAGGTTTCTTTTTTAGTTCTTTTCATAATTTTCTAATCCAAATATTTCTAAATTGATTTTTAGAACCATGATCCTGAAGTGAAATAACATCATCACCATGAGACGACGGATAGTTATGTAAGCCAGTATAAAGCGTTAAACCATTTATGGTTACATTATTTTGTATCAAAACACCATTTAGAAAAACAGTAATTCTTGCGGGAGCATCAATTTTACCATCTGCTTTAAATCGAGGAGCAGTATAAATGACATCATAAATATTCCATTCTAATGGTGTTTTTACAGCATTTACTAATGGCGCATGATCTTTATAAATACTTCCCGCCTGACCGTTGCTATACGTTCGGTTGTTGTAAGAATCTAAAATTTGCAATTCATATCTGTTTTGGAAAAAGACACCGCTATTGCCTCTCGCCTGACCTCCATCTAAAACAACATCAGCAGCACTCCATTCTAAATGCAACTGACAATCACCAAACTTCATTTTGGTTTGAATATCACCTGAACCCGGAACAATTTCCATGTAATCCTGATCTACAATTTTCCATCCCACTGGTTTATTAGCATATTTTTTACTTACCCATTGGTCTAAATTTTTACCATCAAATAAAATAATAGCATCCGAAGGCGCATTTCCAAGAATTTTAGCGGGTGTAATTGTTTTTACTTCTGGTTCCCAAATTTCAGTCATTTCAGGTTTCATAGGCATTGGAGAAACCTCTGGCGGAGTATTTACAAATTTATTTTGTGCCATAACTCCAGATGAAAACAAGAGCATTAGCATAAATGATGACTGGAAAGTTTTAAATTTCATAGTTAAATTTATTAGGTTGGTTATTTTTTTTTAAATTATTTGATTTCAATATTAAGCATTTTTTTAAGAATTAATTCTAATAGTTCTAAAGTCAAACAGTGACTGAACCTAAGGAGATTAGTTGATTTTCTTAATTATTTGAAAATCTCAGAAAATAAGTTTACTAAAAATTAACACAAAATTAAGTTCGGTTAGTTCGGTAATTACCGAACCAGTTGTAAATTTGCAAAAAATTTCGTCATGGATGTAGTAAAAGAAAGGGAAGAAATTATAGAATTGTTTGGAAACTTTTTTGAAAGATTATTTAACATACCTCCTCTTGCTGGAAGAATATTAGGCACTTTAATTGTTGATGGCTGCAAAACTGGATTAACATTCGAATCATTAGTCGAAAAAATGGGTGCTAGTAAAAGCTCCATTTCTACCAATTTGAATCTGCTTTTAAAAATGGAAAAAATAACTTATTTCACTAAAGCAGGAGATCGGAAAAAATATTTTAAAGCAGCTAATTTGAGTGAGCGACTAGGAAATTTTCTCAAATTAATTGATTCTGAGATGGCAATTGTCAATCGAATGGTTAAATATAGAGAAGCCACTGCTTCTTGTTCAGAAGAGAGATCCAATTTAGAAAATATAAAAGCTTACCGGACGCACGTTATCGAAGTAGAAAAAGTCTTTCTCAAAACGATCAATGAATTAAAACAAATAGAAATCAATAATAATAACAACAATAAATAATCCATCCCAATGAAAAAACTTATACTAACCACTTTAAGTTTAGCAATCTTAGTAGCATGTGGAAAAAAGGAAGAGCAAAAAGCTCCTCCTGTAATGCCTTACAAAGTTGTTGAAATAACTAAGTCTAACACTACTCTATTAGCTGAATATCCAGCCACTCTGGAAGGGGTTACTGATATTGATATTCGAGCAAAAGTGGATGGATATATTGAAAAAATATATGTTCAGGAAGGTCAGGAAGTTAAAAAAGGACAATTACTTTTTAAACTTGAAACCCAAACTGCAAACCAGGAAGCTGCTGCTGCAAAAGCAAAAGTAACTGCTGCTCAGGTTGAAGTAAACAGATTAAAACCATTAGTAGAGCGTAATATTATTAGTGATGTACAACTAGAAACTGCTAAAGCAAATTTGGCTAGTGCCAAAAGTACCTACCAAAGTATTGTAGCAAAAATAAATTATGCTTCTATCAAAAGCCCAGTTAACGGAATTGTAGGAACATTACCTTTAAGACTAGGAAGTTATGTAAGCAGTCAAACAACAGAACCTCTAACTCGAATTTCAGATGTGAGTACCATTTATGCTTATTTTTCAATGAATGAAAAACAACAATTGGATATCACAATGAATGCTCCTGGAAAAACATTTCAAGAAAAAATTTCTAAAATGCCTCGTGTGAGTTTTATACTAAGCAATGGCTTACCATTCGAACAAAAAGGAAAGATCGAAACTTTTAGCGGTCAGGCCAATACGCAAACAGGTTCTTTTAATGTAAGAGCAAGTTTTGCCAATGGAAACAAATTATTGCGTTCTGGAGGAAGTGGAACTATTCAAATTCCTACCTATCTGGAAGATGTTATTATCATTCCACAAAATGCAACTTTAGAAATGCAGGACAAACGTATTGTTCTTGTTGCTGACAAAGACAATAAAGTAAAATCTATTCCTGTTGAAGTACGTGCTGTACCTGGAGGAAAATATTTTGTTGTAGATAAAGGATTGAATGTAAACGATAAAATTCTTATTGAAGGAGTTGGAATCGTTTCTGAAGGAACAGTAATCAAACCGGAATTGGTTGATTATGCTACCGTAATTACTCCTGAAAAAAAAGCAATTAACTAACATCGAATAAATAGTACAGTATGTTTTCAAAATTCATTGACAGACCCGTATTGTCAACGGTGATTTCTATTATCATCGTTATACTGGGAATATTAGGGTTGATTTCGCTTCCCGTTTCACAATATCCCGAAATTGCACCACCTACTGTATCAGTATCTGCTAACTATCAAGGTGCCAGTGCTGAAGTAGTAATGAACTCGGTAGTTATTCCTCTGGAAGAACAAATTAACGGTGTGGAAGACATGACTTACATGACTTCTACCTCAAACAATGATGGTTCTGCCTCGGTTAACATTTACTTTAAGTTAGGAACAAATCCTGATTTAGCAGCGGTAAATGTACAAAACCGTGTTGCCCGTGCGACCTCATTATTACCGCAAGAAGTTACCAAAGCTGGAGTTACTACATCAAAGAGACAAAGTGATAATATTTTAATTTTGTCATTGTATAGTGAAAATCCAGATTATGATATTACGTTTCTTCAAAACTATGCTAACATTAATATTTTACCAAAAATTAAGCGTGTTCCGGGAGTTGGAGAAGCGATGATATTTGGTCAAAGAGATTACTCTATGCGTATCTGGTTGAAACCAGATGTAATGGGTGCTTATGGTTTAGTTCCTTCGGATATTACCGATTTATTAGCTGAACAAAATATTGAAGCTGCACCGGGACAATTAGGAGAAAGCAGCGATCAGTCTTTCCAATATACTTTAAAATACAAAGGGCGTTTACAAAACACCAAAGAATTTGAAGAAATTATTGTACGTTCTACTCCAAATGGTGAAGTTTTAAAATTAGGAGATATTGCTAAAATTGAACTTGGAGCAGTAAATTATGCCAGTAATTCATACACTAACGGAAATCAGTCTATAGCAATTGCTATTGCACAAACAGCAGGTTCTAATGCGCAAGAAGTGATCGAAGGTTCGTTAAAGGTAATGGATCAATCGATGGTTAATTTTCCTAAAGGAGTAAAATACACGACTTTAATTAATGCAAATGATTTCTTAGATGAATCTATCTCAAAGGTAATTCATACGTTAATTGAGGCTTTCTTATTGGTATTTATTGTAGTATTCATCTTTTTACAAGACTGGAGATCTACACTTATTCCTGCTATTTCTGTGCCCGTTGCTATTGTAGGAACCTTCTTTTTCCTTAGTTTATTTGGTTTTACCATTAACTTGTTAACCTTATTTGCATTAGTACTTGCGGTGGGAATTGTTGTGGATGATGCCATTGTGGTAGTTGAAGCTGTTCACGCCAAGATGGAGGCTGGAGAACATGACCCTAAAAAAGCGGCTCACAGCGCCATGGGAGATATTAGTGGAGCTATTATTTCGATCACATTAGTAATGTCGGCGGTATTTATTCCTGTGTCATTTATTAGTGGTTCGGCAGGGGTTTTCTACAAACAGTTTGGATTAACATTAGCTATTTCTATTATCCTTTCTGCAATTAATGCCTTGACACTTTCACCGGCTTTATGTGCTATTTTCTTGAAAAATCATGGAGATAAACAAAATAAGCAAGGATTTTTAGATCGTTTTTATACTGCATTTAATGCCGGATTTGATACAACAACAGCTAAATACAAAAGATCAGTTGAGTTTTTAGTAAAACGCAAGTGGTTGGCTTTCTTAGGAATTGTTGTTTTTTCTGCAATCTTTGTGTTATTGCTAAATACTACGCCAAAAGCCTTTGTACCTGGAGAAGATACGGGAGCAATCCTTTCTGATGTTTCATTAGCACCAGGAACTTCTTTAAAAAGAACTGAAGAAGTTTTGGTCGAAATTGAAAATAAAATAAAAGATATGCCTGAAATTAAAGAAGTACTTCGTATTTCTGGCCGAAGTTTAATCAGTGGTACTGGTAGTAATTACGGTATGGTAATCTTAAAATTAAAACCATGGGCTGAACGTAAAGAAGTTAGTCAGGAAATGGATGCGGTTGTACAGGAATTATTCAAGCGTTCTTCTGTAATTAAAGATGCGAAAGTATTGTTTTTTGCCCGTCCTACATTAACTGGTTTTGGTTATTCTAATGGTTTCGAATTCCAGTTGCAAGATCAAAAAGGTGGTACAATTCAGGAATTAAATGAAGTAAACAAGAAGTTCTTGGCTGATTTAAATAGTCGTCCCGAAATTCAATATGCTGCTACTTCTTTTTCTCCAAATTATCCTCAATACCGAATTGATTTGAATGTGGCTGCTATTAAAAAATCAGGACTTACTGTTTCTGATATCTTAGGAACCATGCAAGGATATTACGGAGGTGTTTATGCTTCGAATTTCAATAAATTTGGAAAACAATTCCGTGTAATGTATCAATCGGAACCACAGTTTAGAACAGATCCGGAATCATTAAACAAAGTATTGGTTCGAAACAATAATGGTAAGATGGCTCCTATTTCAGAGTTTGTAAAATTGGAAAAAGTTTTTGGACCTCAGGCTATCGAACGTTTCAACTTATTTACTTCGGTTAAGGTAACTGGAGCTCCAAACGAAGGATTCAGTTCAGGAGATGCAATTAAAGCCGTTGAAGAAGTGGCCAGCCAAAGTTTACCTCTTGGGTATGGTTACGAATTTTCGGGAATGACACGTGAAGAAATTAGTGCTGGTGGACAAACATTATTTATTTTCTTATTGTGTTTGGTCTTTGTTTACTTCTTATTGGCTGCCCAATACGAAAGTTACATCTTGCCTTTTGCCGTTTTATTATCGTTACCTGTTGGTTTAGCCGGAGCGTTTATCTTTGCTTATTTCTTTAATTTAAGTAATAATATTTACCTCCAAATTACGCTCATCATGCTTATTGGACTGCTCGCCAAGAATGCCATTTTGATTGTAGAATTTGCCGCCGATTCCAGACGAAAAGGTTTGAGTATTGCTCAGGCGGCTATTCAGGGTTCTGTAGCTCGTTTACGTCCTATCCTGATGACCTCTTTTGCCTTTATTCTTGGATTATTACCTTTAATGCTGGCCAAAGGTGCAGGTGCTGTAGGAAATAAAGCCATTGGAACCGGAGCAATTGGTGGAATGTTAATCGGTACTATTTTAGGAGTATTTGTAATTCCAATTTTGTTTATCGTTTTCCAAACTTTACAGGAAAAAGTTTCAACAAAACCATTGCCAGTTACACATGATGATTCAGATGTTCAATCTTTAGCCGAAGAAAATGAAAAATAAAATATATAGAATTTCCGTATTGGTGCTTACAGCATCAGTAATGCAAGCTTGTTTTGTAGCCAAAGATTACAAGCGTCCGGAATTAAAAACAGAAAATTTATACCGCAATGAAGTAGTTTCGAAAGATACTGCTTCATTAGCAAATGTTTCCTGGGATAAGATTTTTACAGATCCTATTTTACAGTCTTACATCAAAAAAGGATTAGAAAACAATCTGGATATTAAGATTGCAATGCAAAACATTGCTGCTGCCGAAGCTTCGATGAAACAAGGAAAAGCAGGATATTTTCCAACATTATCTGCTGGTGCCGACTGGACGCACCAACAACTTTCTAAAAACAGTCAAATTGGATCTATTGTTCAAAACAGAATTACCGATCAATACCAATTAACAGGAACTTTAGGTTGGGAAGCTGATATTTGGGGAAAAATAAGAAGTAACAAACGTGCTACTAATGCGAGTTACCTTCAAACTATTTCAGCAAATCAGGCGGTAAAAACACAGTTAATTTCGGAGATTGCTTCGACCTATTTTCAGTTGTTAGCTATCGATGCCCAAATTAAATTGGCTGAAGAAACGTTAATTAACAGAAACAAAAGTATCGAAACGATTATTTCGCTTAAAAAAGCAGGAAATGTAACTGAAGTTGGTGTCAAACAAACCGAAGCACAAAAATATGCTACCGAAGTAATTTTAGCCGATTTGAGAATTAACAGCGTCCTTTTCGAAAATAAAATGAGCATTCTTTTAGGACAAGCACCTCAAAAAATTGAGAGAAGTACCTTTAATCTTCATACGCTACAACCTAATATTGCAACTGGAGTTCCTGCAAATTTATTGCGAAACAGACCGGATGTAATTGCTGCTGAATACAATTTGATTACCAATTTTGAAATGACAAATGTGGCAAAAAGCAGTTTTTATCCAACGTTAAAAATTACAGCTACAGGCGGTTTACAAAGTATTGATATCAAGCAATGGCTTAATTTGAATTCTTTTTTCTCTAATATTGTTACTGGAATTGCACAACCCATTTTTAATCAAAGACAAATAAAAACAAGGTTTGAAATTGCAAAATCAAACCAGGAAAAGGCCTATTTACAATTTGAACAATCGTTATTGAATGCTGGAAAAGAAGTTTCGGATGCATTAGCACAATACAATAACGAGACTTACAAATTGACAGTTAGAGAAAAACAAGTAAATGCTTTAAAAGCAGCTTCTGATTTCTCTGACGAATTATTGACTTACGGTTTAGCCAATTATCTTGAAGTATTAACTGCAAAAGATGCTGCGCTAAATGCCGAACTGGATTTGATTTCGAACAAATTCCAACAGGATAATGCTATCATTCAATTGTACAGAGCCTTAGGCGGCGGATGGCAATAAGCTTAATTCTCGTACCAGAATTAAATCAGGTTATATATTCAAAAAGCCATCTTGTTTAAAAAACGAGATGGCTTTTTTGTTGTTTTTTATGAACTTGATTCTTTATATGAAAGTCAATAAGTAGCCTAAAAATGCGCCACCAATAACAATAAAGGCACTATTGATTTTCTTGTAATTAAAAGCAATTACAATACTGACCAAGGCAATTAAAATAGTACGCCAATTGGTAATGGTTTCTGTTCCCATTTGGATACAAATAGAAACAATTACAGCTACTGAAGCCACATTAACTGCATCCAGAAATACCGAAAAAAGTTTTAAATTTCGCATTTTGTGAATCAAAGGATTCAATAATCCAACAAAAACAAACGAAGGTAAAAACACTGCAAATGTTGCCACCATAGCTCCCGAAATTCCATTGATTTGATAACCCACAAAAGTCACCGAAGAAAAAATAGGTCCCGGAGTAAATTGTCCCACAGCAATGGCGTCAATCAATTCAGTGCGGGTAAGTAAACCTTTGGCAACCAATTCGGCATCCAAAAAAGCAAATAACACATAGCCACTTCCGTACAAAATAGCACCAATTTTAAAAAAAATTAGGAATATATTCCAATTACTAATTGCCAAAGTAGTCTGGCTAAGAGGTAAAAAAGCAATCGGAATCCAGCTACTTTTTACAGCACTTTTATTTTTTATCGAAAACCAAAATAATGATAAAAATCCTGCTCCAAAAAACAAGGCGATTTCGTTAAAATGCAAAAGCGAAAGCACTAAAACAACAATTCCTATAATGGCTAACGGAACAGTTTTACAGGATTTTTTTGCCAATGGAAAAATAGCTCCTAAAATAATAGCAATAATGGCTGGTTTGATTCCGTATAAAAAAGGTTGAATTGCTGGTAATTGTCCGTATTCTTTGTAAAGCCATGCAAAAAATCCGGTCAAAATTACCGCGGGAAGAATAAAACAAAGTCCTGCTACAATCAAGCCCTTCACTCCTGCTCTTTCGTTTCCCAAATGAATCGCCATTTCGGTACTGTTGGGACCTGGGATTAAATTAGTAGCTCCTAATAAATCCAGAAAATGCTGCTCGTCCAGCCATTTTCGTTTCACCACCACTTCATTTTGCATCATTGCTAAATGCACCGCAGGGCCACCAAATCCGATAATTCCTAATTTTAGAAAAAGTTGGGCAACTTCTTTTAAATTCTGCTTTTCATCCATTGCAAAGATTCTTTTATGCTAAATTCTGAATTCCAAAGTAAAAACAGATTAATTTAAAAACAAATAAAACGAATCTTTAAATAAAAAATTCGTTTTATGAGTGTTCTATAAAATTTGAAAAGACTATTTCAGCCGAATGGGAATCCAAATTTCTTCTTCTGAATTCGGATCGTCTTTTTTATATTTTTCTCCTAAAATTTCAAAATGAGGTCTGTCATCCACAACATAAGAAGAATCAGGGAACCAAGAACTAAAAATAGATTCAAAAAAAGCGGGCGCATCACTGGCATCGCCTTTGTAATCAAAAACAGCATACCAACCACTCGGAATCACTAACGAATCCATATCGTCAGGAATATTTTCAAAATCATAAACTTCAACTGCAGCCCACTTTTCAAAGGCTGTATTAGGATTAAAATTCTCCCAAAAACCTTCTGGAAATACCTGAAGAGAAAACAAATCAGTACTTACTTTATTTCTAATTTCTTTTTTTCGAGGCATAAAACGTTGCCATAAAGGAACAGGATTGTAAGCAGCATAATTCATGCTTTGTTTACAACCAATTATTTTTTTCTCTGTAAGCGCGATGATTTTTGGTTTCATATTTTGTTACGTTTGTTGTTGATTTATCATTTCAATCTGGATAATGCAATTATAATACTGAAAACATGTAATTAGATTATTATTCCATCTTGAGTTCTTTTTCCAGAATTAATTTCATTATAAAAAATAAAATTTGATTCATTTATTATCCCTAAAAACTTCATGAAATTGACATTTGATATTTCAACTTCCCAATGCCAGTTCTCGGGTTCACTCTTACCAAATGGATGATCCCACAATTTTATATTATCATCATCAACTTTATAATTTACATGAGAAATTGCATTTCTAAAACTTTTAAAATGATACAATGGTTGCTGACTAAAAGAATATTTTTCTTTCGAAATATCAAAATCCTGCAGAGCATTTTTTTTTATTAGGTTTTGAAAAAAATCATCATCATTTTGAAGGTTATAAAGCTCTTTTGAAACTAAAAAAAGTGAATACATCATATATGCTCCCCAGGAAATATTAAAAAAAGGCCATGGAATATTTGGCTCCGGAGGTATTATACCATATTTTAAAGGAACTTCAATACAAGCTTTTTTAAAAGTATCTGTATTCGAAAGTTCATTAATAATTGAAATATTTATTGCACATCCTATTGGAATTTGTTTTCTTCTGTCATCCATTTCTAAAAATTATTAATTAACTGAATTTTAGCTAAAAAATGCAATAATAGATTCAGTTAAAATTATTTTCTTTATGTTAAGTACTGGAAATTTATAGCTACATTTTTTATAGATCATTTTCAACAATTTGATACTTTCAAATGTAGGATAATTTCGTTGATACAAAATTTAAAAGTTATTAATATTAGATTAATAATTAAGTTATTTACTTATTTTTTTCAAGCTGGACCTAAGTCATATCCTCTTTTCCACAAATTCAAAGAAAGAAATTTTATCATAATATTAGCAACTTGGCTTCTATAAAATCTTTAATTTGCACAATGTACTAACGTTTTTAACGTTCAGGAATAATTAAAATTGACACACTATATGGATAAAATAAAAATACTTTGGGTTGACGATGAGATTGATTATCTAAAACCACACATTCTTTTTTTAGAGAAAAAAAATTATGAAGTTACGACCTGTAATAACGGTCTTGATGCGATTGAAATATTCGAAAACGAAAACTTTGATATTGTTTTCTTAGACGAAAATATGCCTGGAATGAGCGGCTTGGAAACTCTTTCGGAAATGAAAGAGAAAAAAAGCGCTATTCCGATGATTATGATTACCAAAAGTGAGGAAGAATACATCATGGAGGAAGCTATTGGCGCAAAAATTGCCGATTACCTGATCAAACCCGTGAATCCGAACCAAATTCTGTTGAGTTTAAAAAAGAATTTGGATAATTCGAAACTGATTTCTCAAAAAACAACCTTAGATTACCAAAAGGAATTTCGAAAAATTGCCATGGAAATGGGCATGGTTAACAGCTATGAAGACTGGATCGAATTGTATAAAAAACTCTTGTTTTGGGAACTACAGCTCGAAGATATCAACGATCAAAGTATGATTGAAATTCTGGAATCACAAAAAGTGGAAGCCAATTCTCAGTTTGGAAAATTCATCGAGCGTAATTATGAAGATTGGTTTGAACCAAAAGCTGATAAACCCATTCAGTCGCACACTTTATTCAAAGAATTAGTAGTTCCTGAATTGAAGAAAAAAGAAAAACCGGTACTATTTATTGTAATTGACAATTTACGTTACGACCAATGGAAAGCCTTTGAAAACGTCGTGGCCGATTATTATAAATTAGAAAAAGAAGTTCCTTATTATTCTATTTTACCTACAGCCACTCAATATGCCCGAAATGCTATTTTCTCTGGCTTATTGCCTTTAGAAATGGAAAAAAAACATCCTGAATATTGGAAAAATGATCCTGATGAAGGCGGAAAAAATTTATTTGAAGCCGAATTTCTTTCTGCTCAATTGAAGCGTTTGGGACTGAACATCAAAGAAGATTATTTCAAGATTACCAATTTAGCTTCGGGGAAAAAACTGGTAGAAAATTTTAGAGCATTGAAAGAAAATGATTTGGTAACCATAGTTTATAATTTTGTGGATATGCTTTCGCACGCAAAAACCGAAATGGATGTGGTAAAAGAACTTGCTGCTGATGATAAAGCCTATCGTTCGCTTACATTGAGTTGGTTTAAGAATTCTCCACTATTAGAGATTATTCAGCAAGCTCAAAAACTAGGTTTCAAATTGATTTTAACTACTGATCACGGGACAATTAATGTTAAAAACCCATCGAAAGTAGTAGGTGATAAAAATACCAGTTTGAATTTGCGTTACAAAACTGGTCGGAGTCTGACTTACGAAAGCAAAGATGTTTATGCGGTAAAAGATCCTAAAAAAATTGGTTTACCTGCTATTAATATGAGTAGTTCTTATATTTTTGCAAAAAATGATTTGTTCCTGGCTTATGTCAACAATTACAATCATTATGTGAGTTATTATAAAAACACGTATCAACACGGAGGAATATCTCTTGAAGAAATGATTATTCCTTGTTTGATATTTAATCCAAAGTAGTAATTAGTCACTAGTGAATAGTGATTAGTAAGGCTTTTAATTAATTCACATAAACTAATTACTAATAACTATTCACTAAATTACTAATAACTATTCACTAAATTACTGATATGGAAATTACCTTTTCATTAAACGAAATAAACAATGTTGCCGAATTAATTGTTGCGGCTAAACCTAATAAAGTCATACTTTTTAATGGCGAAATGGGTGCTGGAAAAACTACATTTATCAAGCAATTGTGTAAAACTTTGGGTGTGACAGAAGCTACCAGTAGTCCTACTTTTTCTTTAGTTAACGAATACGAAACCACAGACAATCAAACCGTTTATCATTTTGATTTTTACCGATTGAAAAAAGAAACCGAAGCACTGGATATGGGAGTAGATGATTATTTGTATTCTGGAAATTGGTGTTTTATCGAATGGGCCGAAAATATTTCTAGTCTTATTCCCGAAGCGCATTCGACCATTAGGATTGAAGTTTTAGAAGATGGAAAACGTCTTATGATATTAAATTAGTTTCAATAAAAACACATTAATCATTGATTATCAATACAGTAAATTGTAATTATTTAAAATTATCCCGAAAATACTTCTTAATAAAAACACTAAAATAAGTTAAAAAGAAGGTTTATGTTAATAAATAAATTCATTTGAATTTTTATCAGAATATAAAGCTTATTTTTTTAATCTTTTTGTGTAATTTTACTTTTTAATTGTACCAAAAACGATGTCAATATCAATAACTCCATTTACAAAACAACAGTTATTACCTCAAGAAGAGAAACTGGAAATAGCTAGAAAAAAAGGCGAACTATTTATTGGTATTCCTAAAGAGACTAGCTATCAGGAACGCCGCATTTGCTTAACACCAGATGCTGTGAGTTCATTAGTATGTCATGGACATCGCGTAATGATAGAATCAGGAGCCGGAGAAAATGCTAGTTATTCAGATAGAGAATATTCTGAAGCTGGTGCCGAAGTAACTAAAGATACCCAAAAAGTTTTTGGTTGCCCGATGATTTTAAAAGTAGAACCGCCTACAATAGCCGAAATCAAAATGATGAATAATCAAACGATTCTAATTTCGGCAATTCAATTAAAGACCAAGAAAAAAGAATATTTCGAAGCCCTAACTAAGAAAAAAATTACTGCTCTTGCTTTTGAATACCTTAAAGATGTAGACGATACTTATCCTGTTGTAAAATCTTTAAGCGAAATTGCAGGCACAGCTTCCATTTTGATTGCTGCCGAATTAATGATTGCTAATGTTCAGGGAAAAGGACTTTTGTTTGGAAACATTACTGGTGTCCCTCCTACTGAAGTGGTTATTATTGGTGCGGGAACTGCTGGAGAATTTGCTGCAAAAACAGCTATTGGATTAGGTGCTAATGTAAAAGTTTTCGATAATTCGATTACCAAATTAAGACGACTTCAAAATAGTTTAAGCCAACGTATTTTTACTTCAACCATTCAACCTAAAGCTTTAATGAAAGCGCTAAGACGTTGTGATGTTGCTATTGGAGCTATTCGTGGTTTAGAACGTTGTCCTGTTGTAGTTACCGAAACTATGGTGGAACATATGAAAAAAGGAGCTGTAATTGTTGATGTTAGTATTGATACCGGAGGTTGTTTTGAAACTTCCGAAGTTACCACACACGAAAAACCTACATTTATAAAAAGTGATATTTTGCACTATTGCGTTCCTAATATTCCTTCTCGCTATTCTAAGACAGCATCGCTTTCTATTAGCAATATAATTACTCCTTATTTATTGAAAATTGCCGAAGATGGTGGTATCGAAAGTGCCATTCGTTGTGATAAAGGTTTGAAAAATGGTATTTATACTTACCATGGAATTCTGACCAACAGAGCCATTGGAGATTGGTTTGATTTACCTAACAACGACATCAATTTAATTGTGTTTTAAGTAAAGTTCAATTACCTTTACAAAAAAATAAATTCATGAAGTTTGTACAACGTTTTTCCTACTATTTAGTAGGCTTAGTATTAGGTTGCTTTTTTGTAGCTCTTGTTTTTAGTGGAAAAGATACTCGCTGTAATTATTTTCCAAATGCTCGAGTTTTAAACGATATTAGAAACAAACCTTTCCATTATTCTGAAAATGCTGAGAAAGTTTTATCCGAAAACTGGGTAAACATTGCCGATATTAAAAATACACTTGAATTTGGTGATATCAACTTTGATAAAAGCGACACCGAATTTGGAAAAAATACAAAAATTTACATTATTGAAGGGAAAACCCTAAAAGGACAAGAAATTATCCTAAAAGTAAAAAATGAAGAAGGCAAAGCTACTTTAGAAGAGATTCTTAAAAAGTAATAAAAATACAAAAACACAAATTCGCAAATTAAAATCTTTTATGGTTTAATTTGCGAATTTGCTTTTATATACACTTACAAAACCCAATCAATTTCTGGTTTATTTTTAGCTTTTAAATACTGATTGGTTTGACTAAAATGTTTGTTTCCAAACCAAAAACCTCTATTAGCACTTAAAGGAGAAGGGTGACCTGATTTTAAAATATAATGTTTAGAACCATCAATCAATGCCGCTTTCTTTTGAGCAAAACCACCCCAAAGTAAAAACACTACATTTTCTGATTTATCTGAAATTTTCTTAATTACAGCATCTGTAAATTTCTCCCAGCCTTTTCCCTGATGACTCCCGGCTTCT
>Ga0247805_1000366_pt1 | contig 24145 bp, 24 predicted proteins | sample UWRJL044104R1_FD_180930 | JGI IMG/M metagenome (GOLD analysis project Ga0247805, IMG submission 180930) | Plant litter microbial communities from Arlington Agricultural Research Station in Wisconsin, United States - UWRJ-L044-104R-1 | ecosystem: Environmental > Terrestrial > Plant litter >... | reverse complement strand
GACCTGCCAAAATTCGCATAAGGAAGATTTCCGGAATTAGGATTAATAGATGTAGAGGGATCTAGTGCCTGGTCTTCCCCATTAACGCTGTTATAACCCATAGCTAATTTTGCTGACAATCCAGATAACACCAAATAAGACATATTCAAACTAGTATTAGCATTTGCGAATTTTCCGGTATATTTTCTGTTTGCTGCACCCAATGGATTAGTAATCGCTCCATCGAAATAAACACCTCCTTCCTGCCAGTTCAAGTCTCCGTTCTTATCATAAAGCAGCATATTAGGTGGCATATTAATAAAACCAGTCAAGTCGCCCGCGCTCATTTTATTCTTATTATACGAATAGCTTGTACTTAGATCCAACGTAAACCTTTCGTCTTTTGAACGGTGGTTCAGGCTTAATCTGCCTGATATCTTATCATCGCGTTGTTCGCCAGGAAATACAGATGTTTCACCATGGTAGCCGCCAGAAAAGAGAAACCTTGTATTTTCATTTCCTCCACTCACAGAGGCTTGCCAGTCATTAGTTTTGGCCGTCCCACCTATAAGTAGTTTTTTGAAATCTGTATAACGGTTTTGGTACCAGAGTAACAGGTCAGGTGCATTAGCATTAGTCATTGCTGCACCATCGTTCTTAAATGCCTCTTTACGCATCATAAGATAATCCTGCGTATTCAGCATATCCATTGTACGGGTAACCTGACTAAATCCACTGTAACCATTAAGGCTAAATCTGGTTTTTCCAGATACGCCTTTTTTAGTGGTAATTAAGATTACTCCATTAGCACCCCTGCTTCCGTAAATAGAAGTTGCATCTGCATCCTTAAGAACCTCCACGCTTTCTATATCTGCGGGATTTACTGTACTGAATGGACTTATACCAGCCGTTCCTGTCGCATTGGTCACGGAATTTATGGAGCTATTTCCCGATGCGAATGGTACGCCATCAATGATGAATAGAGGGTCTGAACCTTGCATCAACGATGCTTGCCCACGGATCTGTACTTTCACACCGGCTCCATTAATTCCACTATTCTGAGTTATGCTTAGACCGGCCACACGCCCTTGTAAAGCACTCAGCAGATTAGAGACCGGTTGTAACGCTATCTCAGCAGCACTTACCTGTCCGACAGAACCAGTATTGAGACGCCTGGTTGTTTTACCATACGCAATCACAACCACTTCATCCAAGCTTCCTGTACTTTCTTCCAGAATGATTTGAAGATTAGGTTTAGGACCGTAAGCTATTTTGGTTGTTTTGTAGCCGATACTACTTACCATTAACTCTCCAGGTGACTGATCGGCTCTAATAGTGAACTTTCCATAACTATCTGTAGCAGCGAATGCTTTGCTCAATGGAATACCGACGTTAGCTCCCGCTATTGGCTTTCCCAATTTGTCGAGGACTGTCCCCGTAATCTGTATGGGAACCGACTGTGACATTGCTTGAAAATTCAGGCATAGCACAGCCATTACGATTATTTTTATCGTTTTTTTCATGATTACTTGTGTTGTTTTGGTTTAAGAAGACGTTAACCTGGATGGAATAGACAGGAAAGATTATAGGGCGATATCAAAATTGATTTGCCATTGAATATAGCTTTATTCAGGTGGACAGATCAGCAATGATGTTTTGTGAGTGAATGGGTATGGAAATTCTATGTTCATTTCTCGTATGGGTTTATACGAGTTTTGCAGGATATAGCCTAAGGACAAAAGTGGGTTCCCACATACCGTAGATTCAATTTGGTTCTCACGCCTTATTGCTGACACGGATTTACAGTAGAAACCAACTCTTATCTAGATATGCTATGTACAATTCTACCACAAGAAGTGGGAATAAATCTACTGTTTTGCATCAGCGGCGTGAGATATGAATCTGCAAAACTCTTATTTATAACAATTTTTTCTAATTCAAATATAAGTCTAACACTTATTGAACGCTTGGAAAACGAGTTGAGTTATGCGTTTAATATAGCCAGATAGGTCCTCAACCTGGCCTGTATTAATTGCATCGCAAACATTTGGACGGGCCGAAACCAAGATTATTGTGATCTCATTAATATCAATAGTTATAAATCATAGTTTTACAGAAAATTGATTGGGTCATTGAGAGAAAAATTCGTACATGTACACTGGAACGTCCGTCGTAAAGGATGTATAAAAGATCATAATTATCAATTCATATCCTTACATAAATCCTGTTAAATTATTCTACTATAACCGGATTATTTCCGGTTATCAATTCATATCCCTACATACATCCTGTTAAATTATGGACTTTAAATATCTAGTCAGACCCTATACGAATGCCCCCTTAACCCGGCAAGTTATGCTGGAGATACTTAAGGATTATAAAAGACCTAACGATAAGGTCAGTGAACTGATTAAGAGCGGTGAGCTCATCTCGCTCAAGAAGGGTCTTTACATTCCCGGTATAAAAACAAACTTACCCAGCCCTGAAACTTTCCTGATTGCAAATCATTTATGGGGACCAAGCTATGTATCGCTTGAATCAGCTATGTCGTACTGGGGCTTGATCCCTGAACGAGTCTACGAAGTCAGTTCGATTACCATGAAACTCTCCAAAAAATTCAAAAACCCAAAAGGCAGGTTTAGCTACTGGTATATGCCATCTCCTTATTACAGTTTTGGTATCAGGAGTATAGAGTTATCTCCAGGACAAGTTGCCCTTGTGGCAATGCCCGAAAAAGCAATTTGCGACAAGATCATCACCACGGCCGGATTGGTTTTGCGAAGTCCAGTCCAAACCCGTATTTTCTTGCTGGACGATCTTCGAATAGATGCGGAATGGCTTCACAAGCTCAATCTTGAGGCACTACATTCCTGGATTGAAGATGCGCCAAAAAAAGGGAGTTTAAGCATGCTCATTAAAACACTGGAGAAATTATGATTAAAGAATGGATTGGAGAATACGACACTAAAAATACAGAAGATGTACTTTCGGCTTTGAGAGAAATTATGCAGGAAGTTGCACTGGCAGGCCTTTCAAGAACAAATTTCTTTGAAAAAGCAGCCTTCTATGGCGGGATTTCACGGACGTGATGAGCTCGGACTATACAAGCGTTACAAAAAAACGGGGCTTTTCAGCCCCGTCAACACTAATAATAATTTCTATACAATACCCTGAGCAATCATTGCATCTGCAACTTTTACAAACCCTGCGATATTGGCACCTTTTTCATAATTTACATAACCGTCCTCTTCTGTACCATATTTCACACAGGACTCATGGATTTGCTGAATAATCGATTTCAATTTGTCATCAATCTTTTCCCTGCCCCATGAATAACGGAGTGAATTTTGGGACATCTCCAGACCTGAAACTGCAACGCCACCAGCATTAGCAGCTTTGCCTGGTGCATAAAGTATTTTCGCTTGCTCGAACACCTGAATAGCTTCAGGTGTAGAAGGCATATTGGCACCTTCAGCAACGCAGATGCATCCATTATCTATCAAAATCCTGGCATCTGTATCATCCAGTTCATTTTGGGTAGCATTAGGGAAAGCAATATCGCATTTTATGCCCCATGGCTTTTGACCAGGAAGAAACTCGCAGCCAAACTTCTCTGCATATTCCTTAATTCTTCCACGCTGCGTATTTTTAAGCTCCATAACGAAACGCAGTTTAGCTGTATCAATTCCCTCAGGATCATAGATAAAGCCTTCAGAATCGGAAAGTGTAACCACCTTCGCTCCCTCCTCAATACATTTTTCAACGGTATATTGTGCGACATTTCCTGAGCCGGAGACCACAACAGTCTTACCGTTAAGAACGTCTCCGCGAGCTTTCAGCATTTCCTGCACAAAATAGACTACGCCATAACCGGTTGCTTCCGGACGAATCAAGCTCCCGCCCCATTCATTTCCCTTACCTGTTAATACACCTGTAAACTCACCTTTTATTCTTTTGTATTGACCAAATAAGAATCCAATCTCCCTGGCTCCTACGCCAATATCACCTGCTGGTACGTCGACGTCGGCACCTACGTGGCGGTATAGCTCCGTCATAAAGCTTTGGCAGAATTTCATTACTTCCGCATCTGATTTCCCCTTAGGATCGAAATCTGAACCACCTTTACCCCCACCCATAGGAAGACCGGTAAGGCTGTTTTTTAATACCTGTTCAAAAGCAAGAAACTTAAGTACACTCAGAGTTACCGAAGGATGGAAGCGCAAGCCCCCCTTATAAGGACCAATTGCACTGTTCATCTGTACCCGGAAGCCACGGTTGATTTCTACTCCACCTTTATCGTTTAACCAGGGAACCCTGAAAATAATTACCCGTTCGGGCTCTGTCATCCTTTCTAAAATCTTATTGATCTTATATTTTGGATTTTTCTCACTGAAAGGTACCACTGACTCAGCTACTTCATATACAGCCTGTAAAAACTCCGGTTCGTGGGCATTCCGGACTTTTATTTTATTCATAAACTCGTTAATCGATAAATCCATTTATTGGTTTAAATATTAAAAATGACAGGTAAAATATCTGCACATCAGATGTACGATATCATGCTTCGGAGATAATTTTAATTTGCCAAAGGGAAGGGATGAGTATCGAAACCGCTTTGTTATGTTTGCTACGCCTAATTTTATTGCTCCGCTATAAAAATATGTTTTTCTCTGTAAAAAACGCAAATTAAATGATGTTAATTGATAAATTTTATATGAAAACTCTAAAAACATTACAAATCATGTAATCGTAAATTGTCATATGTTTCCCTACTTCCAAGAGTTGAGATAAAGGCTTTCGTTGCATCAAAAAACAGCCGCTCCTCTCCTCCCCAATATTATCGCCACGCGACATGTCCCTTTCTATATTCGATCTGATCTCGTTTGAATTTCCTTCAATTTTCCTTCGTTGTTTCTTCAATCTCGAATGAAGGAACAATGAAGGAAGTCCGAACAAACCCCGAACAAAGTGTGCAGCAAATGTTAAGGACACCAAAGCATGACCCTATTAACTTTTGGTTAAACTATATCAATTGTCTATCCTTGTAGCCAAAAAGACTTTTGACTATTTCTTCAACCGTTTTATCCTCAAAAGGATTATTCCATATAAAGGATGGCCCAGAAGCTTTGCCAAGATCAAATCTATGATTTTCTTCTTCGAGAGGGTTGGTAACTTCGATAGAATGAAAATGCCTATACGGGGAGTTGACTCGGCCCAACCCTGAGAGATCAATTCGTCATAGGTCATTTTAGCAGTATTTCGATTTAATGCTAATAATAGTGCTATGATCCGAGTACTGGGTAGTGTGTCTGCCGGTTGATGGGTACAGTTAGATGCTTCAAAAAAAAATTAGTAACTTTAAAGTAGAATGACAAAGAGTTATTCTTATAATCCAATCTCCTATGGATAGAATTGTAATTCAAGAAACCGATCCAGCGGTACTGGAGTTATTGGAGCTTGCACTGACAGAAGCGGGTTTTGAGGTGCATGCTGTTGACCATTGTGCGCCCGACTTTCTGGACATCATCAGTTTAAAGCAACCCCACTTGGTCGTGCTCGACTATAAAATCAGCGGTAAACAGGCTATAGAAGTTTGTTGTCAGGTCAAACAGCGCTTCCCTCACTTACCCATAATTGCACTGAGCTGTAATTACAACATCAATCAGGATTACCAGCGCCACGGTTTTGACGATTACATCAGAAAACCATTCGATCTGGATCTGCTAATCAGGATCCTGCGTAAACACATCCCCGCAACGAGCAAAACATAGCTTTTCAAATTTATCAAAATACGTACCTGCAGAATAGCTGGTAATTTTTTCTTCGCGGTCTTTTTATCTGCTACCAAATCTCAGCTTTCAGGTGTTATCATTTAGCAAATGCAGATGGTCAAAAATTGAAAACCAAACATTTGGACGCGTGTTAACAATAAAAAGACCTATGAAAAAATATACATCCTATTTAGCACTGTCCATAGTCATGGCCTCCATCGGCCCGCTCTACGGTCAGCGGGGAATTCCACCAAAAGACGTTACCAAATCCCTTTCTGTGACCAAATATGCACAGGTTATGGATTTCAAACCCGAAATGCTCAAATTGCTCAAAGTCCCTCCGGGCTGGCAGGTGAGTCTGGCTGCTTCTGGATTAGGCAAACCCCGGATGCTATACACCAGTCCACAGGGGAATGTCTACGTCACCAGACGTGACGGAGGCGATGTCCTGCTTTTACAGGACAAAGACGGTGACAGCAAATTTGAAAATCTGGTTACTATAGTTTCAAATTTCAAAGGCGTCCATGGCATCACTATGAAAGACAACTGGATGTATCTGTGCAACAGCACTGAAGTCCGCCGGTATCCAGTCAAACCAGATGGCAGCCTGGATGCCATGGCAGGGGAAACTCTCATCAAAGATCTTCCAAATGGTGGACAGCATCCTAACCGTACCATGGACTTTGGCCCGGACGGCATGCTTTATATCAGCGTAGGATCCTTATGTAACGACTGCAAAGAGAGTGATAAAGAAACGGCAGTAATACTGCAGGTAGATCCTAAAGACTGGTCGCGCAGTATTTATGCCAGCGGACTGCGTAATACGATCGGCTTCGACTGGCATCCGCAAACCAAAGAGCTCTGGGGCGTTGATAATGGTGGAGACACCAAGGGCAACGACTGGCCACCTGAAGAAGTCAACCAGATTATCAAAGGTGCCGATTACGGTTTCCCGTATGCATACGGCAAACAAGAAGTGGACAAAACCCGTGAAGATCCGGCAGGCAATACCAAAGAATCCGTAGCAAAAAACACACAAGCCTCAGTGCTGGAACTGACCGCCCATATGGCACCCATTGGCTTCACCTTCTTTCGCGGTGCGGCAAACATTCCGCAGGAATGGGCGGGTGATGGTCTGGTAGCCTGGCATGGCTCCTGGAACGCCGAAAAACCAGTTGGATTTAAAGTTCAGCGCATTCATTTCGAAAATGGCATAGCTGTTAAAGCAGAAGACTTCCTCACGGGTTTCCTCCAGGGTGAATCGCGGTTTGGCAGACCGGCAGGAATCACCGTTACCAAAAATGGCACAATCTATATTTCAGATGATGCCGGAGGAAATATTTACGCAGTTAAAAAAACGAATTGATATGAAAGCATTCAAATACTTTGCAATAACAGCTGTAACAGTTACTGCTATAGCCGCAACACAACCAGAAACCTCACCAAGGATTGAGTTTGATGCTTTAGAAGCATACCCTGAAGGCATCGCCTTTGATAAAGCCGCAAACCTGTATTATGTGTCTTCAGCCAGACTGGGTCATATCGGAAAAGTGACTCCACAAGGTACATATACCGTATTACATGCAGACAGTACCCTTAAATCTACTTATGGTCTTAAGATACACCCCGATGGAAAGCGCCTGTTCGCCTGCGTATCTCATGCCAATTACAGTAAATACACCAATCCCGCAACCCGAATGAAGATGGCCAGACTCATCAGTGTAGATCTGAAAACCGGGAAACGTCTTTCTGATACTGACCTGTCATTGCTTGTTCCAGGCAAACATTTCGCCAACGACCTCACCTTCGACGCCCAGAACAACGCTTACATTACAGATAGTTTTGCAGGGGCAGTCTACAAAGTTGATCCAAATGGAAAAGCGATCTTGTTTGCCAAAGACGAACTGTTCAAAACCGAAGGCGTAGGACTAAATGGCATCATCTACCACCCGTCAGGCTTTTTAATCGTAGACAACAGTTCCAAGGGACAGCTCTTTAAAATCGACCTAAGAGATCCAAAAAAAATTAGCAAAATTGCCATAGACCAATATTTTGTAGGTGCGGATGGCTTGGTACTGAACGACAACAACACCCTGAGCATGGTTGTTAATGGCGGTACAGATAAGATCTTCCAACTGAGCAGCAGCGATCAATGGCAATCGGCTAAAGTCACTGCTTCTACCCTGACAACAGATCGGTTCACCTACCCTTCTACCGCCACTCAGAACGGTAAAGACCTATGGGTTATGAATGCCCAGTTCAGTCAGCTGCTGGACAGCAATTCCGTCCCCGTTAAAAAATTTGCCATTCAAAAAGCGGTACTGAAACCATTACCATAATCTAAGCTTAGCCACAATCAAGTCCCCTAAACAAATTGCGGTAATGCTTGTTAACCCTGCGTTGTAGCATTTAGACGCCTAGTTATGAATGGAATTTCACCATGGGCGGCAGCGGCCGCCAGCGAATTGGCCGAAGCGGAACAGACGCTATTTGAACATTCCGCCGGAGCTTACCATTTTAAAATATATCAAACCAGCGATTCTATATGGATAGCTGCTGAACTGCCGAATGGTGGTAATATGGCTTTCCGCCCGGTGTTCAGTGCGGGTGCGTCCCTGGAAATCAGTCGTATCAAAATCAATGATGCAGGAATTGACCTCTGGCTCGATGGTGTTGCAGGGACATTTGAAACCCACATTGGTATCGATAATGGCGACATCCCGGTACTAAGGTACACTACTTAATATACCCTGCACGGAAACCAGCAAGTGATAATCAGCTGGCGTAAATCGTAAACCACTTATCATTTACCTATGGAAAATTTAAAAGAATACCTACCCCAGAATGTAAAAGGAAAAAACGTACTCATCACCGGTGGAACCACCGGCATCGGCAGGGCGATAGCCATCCTGCTTGCAGCGCAAGGCGCAAAAGTGGTGATCTTCGGACGAAATGAGCCTGAGTTGAATGACGCACTGAAAGCCATTGCCAGCATCCGTCCGGAAAACACTCCCTATGGGTTCACTGCCGACGTTGCTACTGAAGAAGGTGTACAACAAATTTTTGAACAGACGGACAAACAACTGGGAACACTTGACGTCCTGATCAACAACGCCGCTATCGCCTTCGACAGCATTACCAACGGCAGCTATAAAGACTGGAAATACGTTACCGACATTAACCTTCTAGGCTATATGGCCTGCGTAAATGAAGCTGTCAAAAGAATGGAACCCAATAAAAGCGGGCATATTGTGAATATTGGTTCCATCAGCGCTGATGAGCGGGGGAAAGACAGTTCGGTCTACGTCGCCACCAAAGCAGGAATCCAGGGCTTTACTGAAGCATTGCGTAAAGAAGTAAACGAGCTCGGCATTAAAGTCACCTTGATTGAGCCTGGACTGGTCGGTTCCGATATGATCGAGGTTCCAGCGGAAGAACAACCGAAAGAAATCCAGGCCCTCAAAATGCTTAAAGCCGAAGACATCGCTATGAGCGTATTGTATTGCCTGTCCCAGCCTAAGCGCAGCGATGTTATTTATTTACAGATCCGGCCACACCTGCAAATATTGTAGCGAAAAAAGAGACTCTTAAAGATTGTTTAAATTTACGCAGTAAGAGTTTAAGCATGTCTTTCCCAGTTGCGGCAATTCCTTTAGAGCCGTCAGGTAAATGGCCAGCGCTACCTTGGATACCGAGGTCCTAACCGGCTGGAAAGGACCTCCGGTACCTACAGATCCACCCGCGCAAGGTCTTCCCGCGGCGGACCGCATATAACCTTTCCGGAAGTATCGAACCGCCCTCCATGGCATGGACAATCCCAGCTTTGCTCGGCCGCATTGAAATTAACAATACAACCCGCATGAGTACAAACGGGGCTCAACGCCGTCACTTTACCCTGCTGGTCTTTATAAATGGCAAGTTTATCACCCTTAAACTCCGCTATTTTCCCTTCCCCATTTTTAAGCTCCGATAACTTATCCATATCCTCCGCTCCAAACCGGTCAGCTACAAAGTGCCAGGCTACATCTGCATTTTCCTTCATAAATTCAGAGAAACCAGCCACAGGCTTGATCCGGGAGGGTGCATAGAGATCGCCATAACGGTTTTCAACACCCAATATCTGGTCACTGATAATCTTCCCTGAGATAGTTCCAAACATCATCCCGTTCCCGTTAAATCCGGTGGCTATATAAATATTCCCTTTTGAAGCAGCAAGACGCCCGATATAAGGCAAGCCGTCCACAGGGACATAATATTGTGAGGACCACCTGTACACGACTGATTCAACCTGATAATATTGACGAGCATATTTCTCCAGATTCGCAAACGCCTGTTCCGGATCATCATGCCCGGTTTTATGGTCTTCTCCGCCAACAATCAATAACGGCTCTCCATTTACCACATGCGTTCTGAAATAATGATAAGGTTCCTGCATGTCATAAGCGAGTCCGGTTGGGCAATTTTCTGCTTTATCTTTAAGTCTCAACCCTAAAACATAACTTCTGTAAGGCGCACAACGAAAACTAAAAGCTGTTATTCCGGGCGGCATATGCGTCGCATAAACCAGTTGCCCGGCCTGGAAAGTATGGTCACCGGCAACGAGCTCCACGCCATTATCCAGCTCCTTATGCGCACTCACAAAACAATTTTCTATCACCGTCCCACCTAGCTGTTGAAATGCCTTTAACAATCCATTTATATATTTTAATGGATGAAACTGACCCTGATGTGCAAAACGTATTGCCAATTTAAAGGGCACCGGAACATCGTTATTTTCAACCTCTGCCACTGCAATTCCCGCCCTTTTGGAAGCTTCCAGAATTTCCCGGAGCTGGTTAGTCTCTTTTTCATTTTCAGAAAACAGGTAACCATCTTTATATTCCAGGTCACAATCTATTCCATATTCTTTGACCAGAGCGTCAATGATCGCCATGGCTTCTTTACCGGAATCAGCTACCTGCTTTGCTGCCTGCGTACCAAAGTCGCTTTCAATTTCCGGATAAGTCGCATCGAAAAATGTGTTCAGATGCGCACTGGTGCCCCCCGTAGTACCAAAGCCAACTTTTCCGGCTTCTAATACAAGGCACTTCTTCCCCGCCTTCTGCAATAGCAACGCCGCAGTAAGTCCGGTGATACCTGCGCCCACTATGATCACGTCAAATATGCCCATACCGGTTGACGCATACGCTGGTCGGAAACAGAAGATACCACACTTTGCCAGGGGCTTTCTGTATGACCATCCCGGGGATTAATTTCTTTACTACTTTTCATAATCCATTTTAATTTACTTGAGTATATCCTGAGAGGAAATGAAAAATCCCGTAAATACGGGACTTTCATTCAATAACCGATTATAAACGATGAGATTCAATTAAACTGCCGCACCTGTATTGGCTTCAGTGATTGCGATTTCCGTGAGCAAGCTGTCTGTATCTTTCTCTTCGGCCAAAGTAGCTGCAAGCAATTCTTCAGCCTCACTGTGCTCCATCAGTTTCGCATAAGTAACCAAACAACCATAGCTTGCAATCTCATAGTGTTCTACTTTTTGAGCCGCCGAAATCAGCGCAGCATCAAGCACTTCCGGCTGATCCTGAAAACTTTCTATAATCTCTTCTGCCTCCTCAAGCAGCCCTTCCATTGCTTTACATTTTTTTCCCCTGGCAGAAAGCCCAATTGAACTGAACACTTGTTTCAATCGCTCAATCTGTCCTTCAGTCTGAGTATAGTGCGTATCGAAAGCGGTTTTCAAAGTTTCACTCCCAGCTGCTGAAGACAATTTTTTCAGGCCTTTCAGTAATTGCCTTTCTGCACCTAAAATATCTCTTAACTCGTCTACGAATAGCTCGTGCAAATGCCCGTTGGGCATGTTCTGATTGTTGTTCTGTGTTGCCATAATACTAATTTTCAAAGGTTTATTGCAGAACAACTTAAATAAAAGATGGTTTTTAAAAATGTTAATTACAAACTCGATAGGCCGCTAAAACCTGAGCGCCTCAAATTTGTTATCATCAAAGCCAAAACATCAGCAAATGAGCAATTCTGAAATGAAACAGTTAATAGAGACAGCAGCAAAACTACTAATCGGGTCAAACCTAACGCTAGCCTTTGCGGAAAGTGCAACAGCTGGAAAGGCATCCGCAGCGTTTTCTCTAGCCTGCGATGCAGGCAGGTTCCTTCAAGGCGGCTTCGTATGTTATAATGCAAAGCTGAAATCTGACGTATTACATGTAAAACAAGAGATGCTGGACAAATTCAGTCCGGAATCGGCCGAGGTCACCGATGCAATTGCACGTGGACTGACCGGCCTGATCCCGGCAGACATCCACATCGGAATCACTGGACTTCCTTGTTCCGGAGGTAGCGAAACTCCCGAAAAACCTGTCGGCACAATGTTCATTTCTGCTATTTTCAAAGGCGAACACTGGTTTAGTGAGCGTCTGCTATTCCATGGCAGTCACGAACAAATCGTCGAACAGACGGTAATGCATGTTGCTACTAAACTAATTAATAGTCTGCATAATCCTGCTCCCGTAATCTGAAGACAAAACATATCTATTAAGAAACTAATATAACACACACATGAGCAGTATCCAGAATATTAACCTACTCGAGCCCTGCCTGGGCACAGATAAAATCATGAAACTGGACAAAGCGGCCACCAGGCATCAGGAGCAGTCTAATACAAATTTCAATATCCGATTAGTCGGCGACAAAATTATCGAAGTCGAAACTGCCCAGGGAGAAACTAGCTCCGGAAAGTATGCGACTGAAGCGACGCTGATCAAAAGAACAGAAGATCTCTTTAGAAAGCATTTGCCTGGTTATCAAATAATTGTCAGTCCGGAAACTTTCCAGCCTTCACCTGCCAGTTTAGTCAATACCGCTTGGATTGAAAAAATGATGCAGCAAAAAGGCATACGAATTAAGCAAATTGCTTTTGACACTGGCATCGATCGGGAAAGCGTATCTGAATGGGTTACAGGTAAGCGGTCCATGAGCCAGATCGTTAAAGCTTTGTTTTATTATTATCTGAGTAAATAGCCGATTTTACAATGAATGTTACAAATTAACGAACCCTGAAGTTCATCCTAAATTTTTCAATTCTATACAATATAATTTTTGAAATTACTCCGGCACAGTGATCAATTTGCAAAACAGAATAGTTGAATCACTGTTGTCAGGTACATTATTTAAGATTGGTATGCAAGAAAAAAAAATTGAACTCAACCATTTTGAGAAACGATTCCTGGAATGTGACACCAAATTCAACACCATATTTGATCTGACCAGTGTCGCAACTAAGATCATCCGGTCTGATCTGACCATCATCAAAGTTAATCGGGCACTATGCGAACTTTTGGGATACCTGCCTGAGGAAATTGAAGGCACTAAAATATTGGATCATGCCTGTGAAGAGTATATTTCGCACTGGCATCATCTTCAGGAAGAACTGTGGTCAAAGCAAGTACCATTTTTTAAATTGCAAGTCTGTCTCTACCGTAAAGACCGCACGCTGGTATGGGTAAACGTAACCAGCATCTTATACGAAGACCGTGACCATACGTATGGCTTTACTGTTTTGGATGACGTTACTGCAATGAAAGCTTTCCAGGATAGCCAAAAACGCTTAAACATTGCATTAAAATACTCAGGTACAGCAATTTGGGAGTTAAACCTACAAAACCATGAAGTCTTCCGGTCACCAGATCATGATGAGATTTTCGGGTACCGCGAAAGACAGAAACACTGGACATTGGAGAATTACTACCCTCATATTTCGGTAGAATACCTGCCGGCTTTTAAATCGGCAATCCAGAATATTGAGGCAGAAGGATATATGGATGTTCAGGTAAAACTTAACAGGCCGGACGGGGCGCTCCAATGGCTCAATGTCAAAGGAAAGGCGGAATATGACCAGAACGATAAACCTGTGAAGCTAATCGGTGTGATCAATGACATTACCACCGACAAAATGATAGAAAGACATAAAGACAATTTCATTAGTATTGCCAGCCATGAGCTGAAAACCCCCGTCACCAGTTTGAAGGCCTCGCTGCAACTGCTGAATATAAAGCAGGATGGAATCTCAAAGCGCGTAAAAACTTTGATTATGCAGGCCAATAAAGGCGTGAACCGAATCTCATCTATCATAGACGATCTACTGAATGCCGGAAAGAACTACCAGGATCAGCTGGAGCTAAGAAAGACGACTTTCAACCTGTACGATCTGGCCCAGGAAATAAGCGAACAGTTTGTTTCTTCAGATACGCAATCTTTTACGCTGACCGGAAATAAAGACCTGATGATTTATGCCGATTCAGAACGTATTGGCCGCGTGCTCACCAACTTAATCGGTAATGCCGTCAAATACGCGCCTGGATCTGCAGAGTTGAAAACAGAGATCCAGGATGGGCAGGCCTTTGTAAAGGTCTCTGTTACCGATAATGGACCAGGGATCGCACAAGAAAAGATTCCCTTGCTTTTTGACCGGTACTACCAGGCCGTGCAAGAACAGGAGCAATATTCCGGTCTGGGACTGGGCCTGTTTATCAGTGCGAGTATCATCCGCCGGCACGAGGGTGAAATTGGTGTAGATAGCGTACCAGGTCAGGGAAGCACTTTCTGGTTTACGCTACCTAAGTCTGGTTAAACTGAGTTGTTCCGGGCTCGTCAGCCCAGCCCAAATACTAAAAGAATGAAAGCATGCTTAACGCATGTTTTCATTCTTTTTACTCCCGGTAATTCTTAGAATTGAGATGATTTCATTTGCTACCTTGGAAGAAGAAGTTGGATCTTGCCCAGTTACAAATCTGCCATCAACAACAAAAAAACCATCCAATCCTTCCTCAGAAAAAACAAAATTTCCATCATTATTTTTAATTGCTTCGTCCATTGAAAAAGGAAATGTTTTGTAATATTCCATATCTCTATTTTCAAATTTGTCTGGGTAGCCTGTGATTTTTCTTCCTTTATACAATGAATTTCCAATGGCATCTTTTAAAAATGCCAGCCCCGCTGTTCCATGACATATTGATGAAATAACACCATTTCTACTGTAAATTTCCCTTGCGATCTGTTGAATCGTTGTGTCTTCAGCCACACCAAACATGGCAGCACCACCCCCACTATAGAAAATGGCCAAATAGTTACCTGCAATAATTTCAGCGGGTTTCATCGTATGCTCCAATTTGTCCATAAACGAACCATCATACAAATACTTTTTTTGAATACTGTCCGAAGAATTAATATAACCAATTGGAACAGCGCCCCCCTTTGGACTGACGAAGTCAACGGTGTATCCGGATTTTATAAATATGTCATATGGAATGACAATTTCTTCAAAATGATTGGATGCGCTTATTTTTGTATTTCCGTAAAAGCTTTGATTTGAAGTGACAACCAGGATTTTTTTCTGCGCATAAATAGTTGCCGGATCTAAACCTATTAAAACAAGCAATAAGATTATTATTTTAATCATATAAAGGGAACTTTAGGGTCTGATTTTAAGATAAAGACGTCGTTGTTTCTATGATTTGGCTGCAGGTACTTCGACTTTTTTATGAGGAATCCGAGTGGAAATCTTATCTACAATAAGCCAGCCCCCATTGATTTTCAGGAGATTGAAATAGTCGGTAAATAACAAACTCGGCGTACTAATTTCAACTTTTGCAATGGCGATATCGTGTGAGATATCAATAAACACAATACGGCCAGACCAATTGTTGGGTTTAGTGTCGCGTTTTTTATAACCGACGAGGTACTTTGATTTAGGTACTACTGTAAATTCGTTGTCTCTGAAAAATTTCAGTTGCCAGGAGTCATGAAATGATTGCCCTACCATAACGGAGTCGCTGGTAGATTGCCCGACAATGTAGAGGTTTAACGTTTTTTGGATCGAGTTCAAATCACTTGTAGTATCATCTACCTGTGCACTTGCATTCATAAACAAAAGACAAAGTCCAATAAATAAAAACACTTTTCTCATTTTTAAAATTTTTAATTGTTAAATAATGAGTGCAAATGTGTGCTACAGAAGTCTATTAAAGGATTTGGTTTATAAACTAGAAGTCTTATTCTATAATATCAAACTCATTTAGCATACGATTTCTGATATTCTGCGGGGGTTAAACCCGTTATTTTTTTAAATGCTATGAAGAAGGTCGATTTTGAGTTAAACCCACTATCATAGCCCAAACTTTCGATTGTATAGTTCTTTTCAGTTTCCAATAGCTTCTTTGCTTTTTCAACTCTGTATTCTTTGATAAGATTAGAGAAAGATTTACCTAGTATCTCATTTACATACTGAGACAAAATATGCTTGGTTACCTTCAGTTCTTTTGCAGCTTCTTCAAGCGTGAAATTTGGATTTAGAAAAAGCTCCTTCTCCACTATTATTGATAGTTTTTGTTCAATTATAGTTATCGTTTTTTGATCAATCTCCTTGTTTTTATACTTCTCTTTTTCCAGGAAAAAATCAACTCCACTGCTGTTCCTGAAAATTAAAAGCAAAACAATTATGTATAAAACGAATGTAAATGATAAAGCTCCGGCTATATATGAGGTATAAGCTGAGGTTGTATAGGCCAGCCATATAAATGCAACCCCCAGGTAGATACTCATTAACCAGATATCTATTTTTCTCAAACTTTCTCTCTCCTTGAATTTTTGAATAATAGGCTGCAGGTATTTTAAGGACAAAACAATGTAAATGAACCATTGAGCAGAGATTGCTTTTATAATCCATTTACTCCACATTATACGATTTTCAACGTAAGGATAAAAAAAACCTAAAAGTGTTATTACCGCCACATAAGGTATTACATGCTTTGCCCAGTTTGGCTTTTCATCTTCCGCGTATGATTTCAGGTATAAAAAAAGAAAAGGACCAATAAGAACGCATGCAGAAAGTCCAACCTGAATGAAAATATTCGATAAGTGAGGATTGAAATAGAAAAATACCGATTTAATAATTCTAATGCTCAAAACCAGCAATAGTAACGATAAAAAATAGTTGGTGAAGATTTTCTTTTTTGCATATACTGCAAAGTATAATGACAGTAAGAAACCATTAAAAGCTCCTAAGACACTAAAAAAGAAAAGCAATTGATTTGACTCTGCCATTATTCTATTAAAATTACACTCGTCTACCTATCAACTACCATCGTAAAACACCTTTAATAGCCAACTGTCCGAATAACAAATATTGTTTTTTTATTCGGTCAATTCTGAATTGTCTCATAAAAAATATGTCCTGATATCATGTGGCTTTACGCCGAGAACTTGCTTAAGACAGGGAAAATATCATAGCAACCTAGCTGGGAGTTAAAAGCAAAATTAAAGCTACTATCTACAAGCCTAAAGGATGTAAGTCACTCTTTAAAAGTAATGTTTATTCAATGCATTTTCCTTCCAACAAATCGAATAACGCTTCCTGTGCCATTGTGGTAAACGCCTTCGTTTAATTCAATTTCTTTTTCGACCAATTCTATTATTTCATAGTTTTTAAAATCTGATCTAATTTCATCAATTGAGAATAAGGACTCTACATCCTTTGGACCGCCGACAGCTTCATTATTTGAGACATAATCAATATGATTTTTGCTAAATGCTTCAAAAATTATCATACCTCCCATTTTTAAATGACGGTCAAGTCTTTGATGATATATTGATTTAATTGCTGCCGGAAAGTGGGCATATATAAGTGCAATAACATCAAACTCTTCGTCTGCATATTCTAATTCCTGAAGCTCGCCAACTTTGTAATCAATAGATATACTATTACTTTTTGCGAGCTCCATCGCTTTCATTTTCCCCTCAATGCTAATGTCAAAGGCTGAGACTTCCCAGCCAAGTTTTGCAGCAAATACTGCGTTACGTCCTTCACCTTCAGCTGGCAAAAGAATAGACCCAGGATTAAGCTGCTCAATTTGTTCTTTAAAATAGGAATTAGGTGTTTTACCATACGCAAAGTCCTTGGCGCTGTATCTTTTATTCCATCTGTTAGTCCACGATTCTTCCATTATATGATTTTTTTTGTCGCTTAAACTTATACCTCAGGTTAAATACCATCGGCTATAAACTCAAAACTGGATTCTCTTAAAAGCTAATGTTATGAGTATTTTTTATTTCTGCCATCACAAAAGTGCTATGCGTGCTTCCTATACTTTCAACGGAACCGAGTTTATTGAAAACAAAATCCTGATAATGTTTCATATCCCTCGCGTATACTTTGAGTATAAAATCATAATCTCCTGAAATGTTGTGGCACTCAACAACCTCATCAATATCCATAATATCAGCCACAAACTTGTGGCCTATTTTCTTATCATGTTGTTTAAGCTTGATATTACAAAAAACAATGAAACCCTGGTTGAATTTCTCCGCATCCAGAATTGCGATATATTTTTTAATGTATCCGTTGCCCTCCAGTCTCTTCATCCGCTCAAAAACCGGCGACGGAGAAAGGTTTACAAGGGCTGCAAGTTCTTTATTGGTGTGTTTTGCATTGTTAGCTAATATCTTCAGTAACAGCAAATCAGTTTCATCTAATTCATTCATAGAATAATCTCCTTAAGACGCAGTAAAAGTAATACATTAACAGCGTTATAAACTTGAAAATATTAAAAAAACAGAACGTTTTATCTGAATATTTATATAAGTAAGGTTTTATAATCTTCGAATGTATCTTTGTTGAAGTTTAAAGCTGATTTGTATAATTAGAGTTCTTTACATATTTCAACAATTGGAAAAGGTTTTACTTAGCTGTGAATTAAAAGGGAATCGTGTGTAAATCACGTACTGTCGCGCAACTGTAAGTAACATATGAAGGTTTTTATCCAAGAGCTCCACTGCGTAATAGCGGGAAGGACGATAAAGCTGTTACAAGTCAGGATACCTGCCTGTTCTATATTGACGATGCTTTCGCGATTGAAGCTTAAAGTCAGATTGATACATATACAACAGGTAAAACCTTATAGGTTAGCTATGCCTGCCTATATCTGTATTTTTCTTTCTTAACCTTCTTTTATACAAGCATCCTGAAGTCAGGAAGGACTTTTTACAATGATTATTAACCATTTAAAAAGTTGAAAGAAATGTTAACACAAAACCTCGGCTACCCTAGAATCGGGAGCCAAAGACAACTGAAAAAAGCCTGTGAGCAATATTGGGCAGGTAAAATCGACCTTACAGAATTAAATAAGGTAGCCCGTACCATCAAAGAACAAAACTGGCAAACCCAACTTGATGCGGGCATCGATTTGATCCCTTGCAACGACTTCAGCTACTACGATCAGGTATTAGATACCAGTTTGTTATTGGGAGTAATTCCCGGGCGTTATTCACCTGTACTCTCGCAGGTAAAAGCTAATCATGAAATTGATCTTTATTTCGCAATGGCGCGTGGTTATCAGAAAGATGGCCTGGACATTACCGCAATGGAGATGACTAAATGGCTGGATACCAACTACCACTATATCGTACCTGAATTTACTGCTAACCAGGAATTCAAGATCTTTAATGAAAATATCTTTAGTGAATACAACAACGCAAAACAACAGCTTGGAGATAAGGCGAAACCTGTTCTTCTTGGGCCGGTAAGTTATTTGTTGCTTGGCAAAGAAAAAGAACAGGGATTTGAGCGCATTGGTCTGATCAAAAAATTGGTACCGGTATATGTGGAAATCATTAACCGCTTAAGACTTCAGGGCGCCAAATGGATCCAGTTAGACGAGCCGTGCCTGGCATTGGATCTGTCAAAGAAAGAAAAAGAAGCTTTTGATTATGCTTATCGTCTTATCTCACGTAGCGCAAGTGGTGTTAAAATTCTGGTAACTACTTATTTTGAAGCTTTACTAGACAATACAGAGCTTGCGGTAAACCTTCCAGTAGCGGCATTACATATTGACCTGGTTCGTGCTCCTGAGCAACTGGAAGAAGTACTTTCACTGATCCCGGATACACTGCAACTTTCTCTGGGTGTAATAGACGGTCGTAACGTCTGGAAAAACGACTATGAAAAATCTCTCGCTTTAATCAATAAAGCCGTGGAAAAATTGGGTTCTGACAGGGTAATCATCGCTCCGTCCTGCTCATTGCTGCACAGCCCGATCGACTTGGATCTGGAAACAGCCATTGATCCGGAGATCAAAAACTGGATGGCATTTGCCAAACAAAAATTGAATGAAGTAAGTGAAATCCGTCAGATTGTGGAAGGCAATACAGCTTTACTGGAAACTAACAAGGCAGCTATACAAAGCAGACGTACTTCACAAAAGGTACATAAACAAGCAGTGAAGGATCGTATTGCGGCAATCACTGAGGCAGATGCGACACGTCAAAGTGCTTTCCCTATACGTCAGCGTTTACACCATGAACGTTTCAATTTTCCAGCATTCCCGACCACAACAATCGGTTCATTCCCACAGACTGATGACATCCGTCAATTGCGTGCAAAATTCAAAAAAGGTGACTTGAGCCTGGAAGAATACGAAAAGGCAATAGAGCAGGCAACTATCGAAGCAATCCGCTGGCAGGAAGAAATTGGCCTGGACGTACTCGTACACGGTGAATTTGAGCGTAATGACATGGTGGAATATTTTGGTGAGCAGTTGGAGGGTTTCCTATTCACGAAAAATGGTTGGGTACAGAGTTATGGAAGCCGTTGTGTAAAACCTCCGGTTATTTATGGTGATGTGAGCCGTCCAAAGGATATGACGGTACGCTGGAGCACTTTTGCCGCAGCACAAACCAACAAACCGATGAAAGGTATGCTAACCGGTCCGGTAACCATTTTACAATGGTCATTCGTACGTGATGATCAGGGACGCGATATTACCACCAACCAGATTGCTTTTGCTATCCGTGATGAAGTTCTGGCACTTGAAGAAGCTGGAATAAGCATTGTACAGATAGATGAAGCTGCTATCCGTGAAGGTTTACCATTAAGAAAAGCGAAACACCCGCACTATCTTGACTGGGCAGTTAATGCTTTTAGAATTACGGCAAGTGGAGTAAAAGATGAAACCCAGATACATACACACATGTGCTACAGCGAGTTCAACAATATTATTGAACATATTGCGGCTATGGATGCGGACGTAATCACGATTGAAACTTCGAGATCACAGATGGAATTATTAGAGGCCTTTGCCAATTTTGAGTATCCAAATGAAATCGGTCCCGGAGTATACGATATTCACTCACCAAGGGTGCCGAGTACAGAAGAAATGACCGCACTACTGGAAAAAGCAGCGAATCTCCTTCCTGCACGTAATCTCTGGGTAAATCCAGACTGTGGTTTGAAAACCCGTAAATGGCCGGAAACTAAAGCCGCTTTAATAAACTTAGTCGCCGCAGCAAAACAAGCCCGCGAGCTAATCAGTGTAGAAAGCATTCTTTAAAATTAAAAAGCACCACGGTTTTGCCGTGGTGCTTTTTAATATGATCGTATATTAAAAATTCAATGGAGAGAGACGAAGTTATATTTAAGCTAATCGCGGAAGAACAGCATCCCCGGGAAACAACTGAACAGCGACCAAACCATGCACGGATATTGTCATTAGGTGAATCTTTCCATAATAACTTGGCTGGAAATAGATTGCAATCGCCTGAAAATTTCTCCCTGTCAAATTATGAAGATGATGATGACGATTCTGGATTCTGCTGCCCCTGCTGTTTACCACGTTAATAACAATCTGAAATTGAGTTTTAGCCTGTTATTCAGTTCCCACTACATTATTTCCTATCTCGCAGTTTTTTTCAATTAACAGTCTCAGGAATAACTTTAGCTGCCTCTTTTCCAAACTTTTTGAGTGTTACAAAATGTGAGCGCAATGCGGAAAAGAAAGTTTTGTTTTCAATATAAGGCAAATTGAACTCTAATGCTGTCTGCTTCACAATAAGCGAAATTTCACCGTAATGTATATGGCAGACTTTAGGAAACAAATGATGCTCAATCTGACGGTTTAATCCACCAAGGAAAAATGCGGCAACCTTATTCTGGGTTGCGAAATTTGCAGTCGTCCGCATTTGGTGCTCAGCCCAGGCTTCTTCCATGCAATTGCTATCATTAGGCAAAGGAAAGCTTGTTCCTTCTACGACATGCGCAAGCTGAAATACCAGTCCCATGGTTAAACCTTCGGTAATATGTAAAACCAGAAAGCCAATAACAAACTGCCACCAGCTAACATCCAGTACTAATAACGGCAGTACAATAAACAGGAAATAGTATAACGCTTTATAAAAAAATAAGTTGAAATACTCCAGCTTAGGGTGTCTGTTTTGATGGGCACCAATCGTCTTTTGGAAGAATTTCACGTAATCTTTTCGAAAGACCCATGACAGAGATGCAAGGCTGTAAAGTGGAAAAGCATACCAATGCTGAAACCTTTGTATAGCGTTCACCTCATCTTCCTCAGCTATCCGAATCAAACCTGGAGCCACTTCTATGTCTTCATCATGTCCAGGAATATTTGTATAAGTATGATGTACGACATTATGCGTTATGCTCCATACATACGGATTAGCACCAATCAGATTGAAAATGAATCCAAACAACTTGTTCACGTTCTTATTTCCCGAAAGTGCACCATGAATTGCATCATGACAAACATTAAAGCCGACAAAAGCACTAAACATACCAAGCGCCCCTGCAAGTGGCAAAAGCAGCCAGGTGGGTGTTATCCCGGAAAGTATAACGATGTAAAGCCCGGCGAAACCGGTTAAGAAAAACACAGTCTTTCCCCACATGTGAGCATTTGCATTTCGGCTCAATTCATGTTGGTTAAAAAACTGTTCTACCCGGGCTCTGATAGTTGCATAAAAATGCGGACCGGAAGCCGATGAAAATTTTACTTTTTGTGACATATGATCATGTTTGATCTACTTTACGCGAACAAACAGATGTGCCAGAATCGGGTGTTGGAATAAAAAGAAGGGTTATAATTCCGGCAATTTACCAGATTTTTCACTGTTATAACGCATTGTTGGTCTAGATATTATTTAACTGTAACCATCCCATGGCCCGATATGAGATTATCAGTTGCGATTCCCTGAACAACAATTCTAAAATTATCGGTCAAATCCCCGGTAGTGAATTTGAGTTCTGCTTCTCCGGCCACGTCTGTAACAAGGCCTGATTGCCAGTAAATCGTAGAACGATGAGGATTATCGCTCTTTTCTTCTTCACTATCGTAATATTCCTTACCACCATCAATACCATTCATAACAAAGCCTGCAACTTTATTTTCAGTGGTACAGCCATGATAAGTCACGGCCTCCACTTTGAAATAACTTCCTTCTAAATTCGTCCTTTTCAAATAAGTTTTTCCCTGAACCGGCTTGAATCTTTTTTCGCTATGCTCCCAGTTTAAATAATTAAATTCATCTACATAGTCACCGCATGCGTTAGCCCCTGGCTCGCCATGATATCCGTTGACAGAACTGTTTCTTTTACAAGCTTTGATATTGACGGTTTGCAGATTTATGCTGTGCTGGAGCCCTTTTAACTCCTGGACTGAAGTACTGGAATTATCTATCACCCCATTTGTATAGCTCCTTTCAAGCTGTTCCGCCAGTCTGTTATTCATTTGATTATATGGATCATTGATATCAATCTGATACCTTCGTTCATGGGTCCCATTGACCATTAGTTTGACCTTGTCACCATCCCTGGTTATAAGCTGATCAGCGTGGAGACTGAAAGATCCATTATTCTCACTTTCGATGATAGCCACACCCTCACTATTCATAGCAAGCACCTTAACAGGAGATTTTAAAGGTTTGTTACGCAATTTCACATTACCCCCTATCTGCAATGTCTGATGATGCTGAAGGGTGTCTTCAGCCTTCGTGTCCAACAAATCCTGCCAGGCATACCTGCGCCATCCTTTGATCAGCAGTATGTTTTCGAGGTAATCTTTATTTCTAAACCCCTTACCCAATGGGTCAGCAGGTAACGTACCCAAATTATGGTTTAGGTAAACAGATGTTTCAATATCTGCGAAATTTACACGGATCCGGTTATCCTGAACAACCGCCGCGGAAAAGATTCCCTGTATGGGTTTTTCAAGATAATCAACCATTTTTATTTTCACCTTAACGGTATCATTTTTACCATAGATAACTTTTTCGGTATATACGGCAGTGCTGATGCTTTTATCATAGTGCGCGAAAAAAAGACGTTCCGCCAATGGTCGTCCTGCTTCGTCAAGGATGGTGATCGTACTTAAACCTTTTGGTAGTCCATCCAGTGGAAGCTGGATCGTACTTAAACTAGTTAAACCCGGTGTCTTGAAAACGGCATAATCCTTTTTATAATTATGGATTATAATTTGAACAGGCTTGCTTTGAAGACTATAAATTCTAACGCTCAAAGTATCATTAACCACAGTCTT
>Ga0247805_1000365_pt1 | contig 24158 bp, 25 predicted proteins | sample UWRJL044104R1_FD_180930 | JGI IMG/M metagenome (GOLD analysis project Ga0247805, IMG submission 180930) | Plant litter microbial communities from Arlington Agricultural Research Station in Wisconsin, United States - UWRJ-L044-104R-1 | ecosystem: Environmental > Terrestrial > Plant litter >... | reverse complement strand
GGCAATCAAACTGGCACGTGATACTGAAGCAATAAGTATTATCAAAGAAAATTCAGTAAAGGAATTAAAATCACTGAATTATGCAATGGAAAATACTTTACTGTATTGTCGCATTAGCCCGCAAGGAAGAATTATTCACATGGGTGATAAATTCTCTAAACTATTGCAATACAATCCTTCTTTTGATGCTGATAAAAGTTTCTCTAAAGCCATTACTTCCATAGAAAAAGAACAACTGGCTATAGACCGAATCATTGGAGACAAACAAAGAAGCGGCTGGCAGGGAGAATTGAATACAACAGATAGAAATGGCAACATGCTTTGGCTGGATATGTCCATGATTCCTGTCCGAATTAGAAAAGAAGAATCGGAATTATTAGTGATTTGTTTCAATATCACGGTTCGAAAAAATGCCGAATTAGAAGTCGAGCGTTTGAATAGAGAAAACATTATTGAAAGAATCAATCAGCAAAAAGTGATTTCGAGTAAAATTGTTGAAAATCAGGAAAACGAACAAAATCGAATTGCGCGCGAAATTCATGATGGTATTGGACAAATGCTTACCGGATTGAAATTTAGTCTGGAAAGTATTAATCTGGACGACAAAGAAAAATCGGCTCAAAAAATAGAATACTTAAAGAAACTTTCTTTGGATATTATAAAAGGCGTTCGTACTGCAACATTTAATCTGATGCCACCTGAATTAAGCGATCATGGAATTGTTTCTTCGATTGCCAAATTGACTCTAGAACTCGGAAAACTGACGGGTAAAAACGTTCAATTTTACAATAAAACTGATTTTAACCAAAGACTGGATTCCTTAATCGAAATTAATATTTACCGCCTTACACAAGAAGCCATCAATAATGCAATTAAGTATGCCGATTCTTCACATATTATTGTACAGCTTTCGCACAGCAACAAAATACTTAGTATTACGGTGGATGATAACGGAAAAGGATTTGATGTTTCGTCAGTAGAAAAAAAGCGAAATAGCGAGTCTGGAATGGGACTCTTATTCATGAAAGAAAGGGTTCAATACATAAACGGACGCGTATTTATCAACTCCATTCCTGGCGAAGGAACCCGAATTACTTTTAATATTCCCATTTAATTTTGAAATAAAATACGTAAAAAATACGTATATTGCGCTAATTTAGATTAAATACGTAAATTTTATATTCTTAAAAATAAGTAAGTTATGAACCAAACGATTCGAGTTGTCCTTGCTGATGATCATTTTTTTGTTAGAGATGGTATCAAATCACTTTTAGAAAGCGAGAAAAACATAGTTGTGGTAGGAGAAGCAACGGATGGATTAGAAGCTTTAGAAATTGTTACAACAACAAATCCTGACTTATTAATTGTAGACATTAGAATGCCACACCATACTGGTATTGAAGTGGTTGAAAAATTGCGCAACCAGAACAATCCCGTAAAAATTATTGTGCTTTCCATGCACGAATCAGAAGAATACGTTTTAAAATCCATCAAAGCAGGTGCGGACGGTTACTTACTAAAAGGTTCAAGTAAAGAAGAATTTTTAAAGGCATTACACTCTGTTGCTAATGGTGGTAAATATTTTACTGGAGATATTTCATCCATTTTAATCAATCAGTTAACAAGTAGTGCTACTTCATTAGAACCAAAACCAGCGCTTGCCGAAGACTTGACAATAACCAAACGAGAAAAAGAAATCCTGACCTTATTATTGTCTGGAAAAGGAAACAAAGAAATTGCCGAAGCTTTAGAAATTAGTAAACGTACCGCCGAAGTACACCGTTTTAATCTAATGAAAAAACTGAAAGTAAAAAACTTAATGGAACTTTCTAATAAAGCCACCGAATATTCGTTGATTTAAAAATCAAAGTTTTATTAGTTTCGAATAAACTTTTTATAGCAATCCTGTTTTTTAGTTCCTACTAGAAAACAGGATTTTTTATTTGCATTAAAATCTAATCTCCTTCTTTTTTACAACTACTTAAAATACGCTTAGATAAAATACGTAATCAAAATAAGTATTTTTACTTAATTATTTTCTAAAAACTGCGTTTTCGCAGCTTTTTACCCGTTTACAGTACTTAAATTTGTGAAAAAATATAAGTATTATGAAAAACGCAAATTCCCTATCCAAATCGCACCGAATGTTATTTCTCAATACATTGGCTTTTACCGTATGTTTTGCTTGCTGGACATTAAATGGTGTATTAGTAACTTATTTAGTAGACAAAGGTATTTTTAACTGGAGCGTGGTACAAGTAGGCTGGTTACTAGGAATTCCTATTTTAACTGGAGCTATTATGCGTTTGCCAATAGGTATCCTAACCGATAAATATGGTGGAAAATACGTATTTACTACATTATTACTTTTATGTTCTATTCCACTTTTTCTTTTACCGCTTGCAGATAGTTTTTTAATGTTTGCCATTTTAAGTTTTTTATTCGGAATGGTAGGAACAAGTTTTGCTGTAGGTGTGGGCTATACTTCTATTTTGTATCCAAAAGAATGGCAAGGTAGAGCTTTAGGTATTTTCGGAATGGGAAATGCAGGAGCTGCTATTACTACCTTTATTGCTCCTTCCCTACTGAATCATTTTGCTATTGCAGATCCTGAAAATGGATGGAAAACATTACCTATTATCTACGGATCAGCCTTATTGATTATTGGAATTTTATTTATCATTTTTGCCGAAAATAAAAAATTAGAAAAATCGACTAAAACAATTCCACAGATGCTTTCTACGCTAAAAAACGTTCGCGTTTGGCGTTTTGGAGCTTATTATTTCTTAGTATTTGGTTGCTTTGTGGCGTATTCCCAATGGTTGCTACCTAACTTTATGAATGTGTACCAAACCAGCTTAGTTATGGGCGGAATGTTTGCTACGCTATTCAGTTTGCCATCAGGAGTTATTCGTGCCTTTGGTGGTTATTTATCTGACAAATATGGTGCTAGAAAAGTAATGTATTGGGTATTGGGAACATCAGTTTTATTTAGTGCTTTATTGATGGTGCCAAAAATGGAAATTACTACAGCGGGTGCTGGAATTATGGCAAAAAAAGCGGGTGTAGTTACTGAAGTTTCAACAACAAATATCAAAATAGATGAAACCGCTATCCCTATAAAACCTAAAAAAGAAATAACAAGTGACGGAACTGGTATTTTTCCAAGTAAAAGCTCCTGGCAGGAAGTTATTGTAACGCAAAACCAAAATGTAGCTAAAAAAGAATTATTGGCCAGAGGAATTACCAAAATCAATTTTGACGCTAACATGTGGGTCTATTTAGTTCTGGTAATCTTAATTGGTATTTCCTGGGGAATTGGAAAAGCTGCCGTTTACAAACACATTCCTGAATATTTCCCTAACGAAGTAGGAGTTGTAGGTGGAATGGTAGGACTTTTAGGCGGACTTGGCGGATTCTTTGGACCAATCATCTTTAGTTACTTACTGGAATACACAGGACTTTGGTCTAGTTCATGGTTATTTGTATTGTTGTTTTCTATTATTTGCCTGGTTTGGATGCACATTACCATCACTAAAATGATGAATAAAAACGAACCAACATTATCCAAACAATTTGAAACAAAAAGCTAAAGTTTAGTTCTTCATCATATCAAAACACCCTTAGGTTTGAAATTCAAATTTAAGGGTGTTTTTTTAATTCTATATTTTAAAAGAAAACTTTCTACCCCCATCCATCAGCCTAAATCAAACAGTCAGATAATTTCGAAAGTCTCTCAGAAGTTAATATCAAATCGTCCGAAATAAATAAATCAATGGTTTTTACTTGTAAGAAATATTCCTAAATTTGTATTACTATAATTAAACAACTACAAACATAAATTGAAACAAATACATGCTTATAAAGTACCAATAACACAAAGATTAGTTTAATTTAAACATACACAAACTAGTTGCAAGACATCTATCAATCATAAACTTAAACAAATGACAGATTTAGAATCAAAATTCGATAAAATACTTACTGAATCAAGAAATCTTGACGTACCAACATTAAAGAAAAAAATCTCTGATTTAATGAATTCGGGAAATTACTATTCTCGACAAATGATAAAGAGTTTTGCTCCTCAAGGCATGTACAGAGCTAGGTCTCATAATTCAAAATATGGTAATATTGATATTGATGGAAAAACGCATAGATTTAAAAATGAAAATGAATTTTGGAATCCTCCTAGCAGAGTCTGTAAATTGGGAAGGTGTAACGATAAAAATGAATCTATTATGTATTGCACCAATGATCCAGAAACAGCGTTACTGGAGACAAAGCCTATAAAAGGTTTTATTTCACTATCTGTTTTTGAGTCGAAGGGAAATGGAGGTTCAAGAGCAATGTATATTGGAGAAAAATCCTTATCCAAAGTAGAAACAATAAAACATTTGTTCAAAAATAGCAAGCATAACCCATTACTATTGGAATTGGATAGCTATCTCGACAAACTGTTTTATTCGGATGTGACCAATGAAAACAATTATTTATATAAAATTAGTACCGCCATCACTCAAAATCTAATGTCAAATATAGTATACACTTCTGGAAAACAGCAAACAATGCAAGCGTTGCTTTATTCAAGTGTTGCAAAAAACCATGAAACCTTCAACTTTGTTTTGCGCCCTAATCATGCGGTACACATATATCGTCTTTTCAAAATTCAAACTTTAGAGATTTTGGAAAACAACAATAGTTACATAAAACTTCAATTAGTCAGAATTGGACAACCAATTTCATCGAGAAATCATCCGCTAGATAATCCAAAAATAAAATGGATGAACATTTACAACGGTGAAATTTGGAAAATCGATAAACCAATAAAATAAGTTAACCTTTAAAATTAAAATTAACCTCTACTACAGCAAGAATGCTTTTTTATTGTTTCCCCACGCTACCGCACGAATCCTTCCACGTGGTAGTGTAATTAAAAACAATTCTATTTCTCATTTGGAAAACACTTAATAATCTAATTTTAAAAAACACAAGACTATGAAAAAAATAACATTATTATTTATTCTTTTAGTTGGAATAACTGGAACAGCACAAACTTCAAAAGAGTTATTGGGAAAATGGCAACTGATAAAATGGACTCAGCATAATGGCAAAGAAAAAGACATTCAATCCTTTTTCAAAACAGATCAGGTTTATCAGGTTTTTCTAGAAGATGGAGAATTTCAAAGTATAAATGGCGAAGAAATTCATAAAGGAAAATGGAAACTTTCTAAAGACAATGCTGAGCTAACAATTACATCAACCATACTTCCGGTAAAATTCAAAATTGATGTATTTGACAGCGAAAAAAGAATCATGACTTACGAACAACTCGGTACATTTGAATATAAAAAAGTATCTAATTAAGCTGTTCTAAAATAGTAATTATAATTTCCCTAATTGATTTTCGTTTACAACGAGTATCAATTAGGGGAATTTTTTTGGTTTTCAAATTTTAAAACCAAAAATTTTTGTAAAACCTATTTTGTTTATTCACTAACAAAAACCGAAGGCAATCCTAATAATTGATATTGAATGGTTTTTGCCAAACGGTAATCGCCTAATGCATTGGGATGCAGTCTATCCGTATCTTTTTTATGAAAGTATTGTAATTGTGACTCAGCCATTGGAAACAATCCACTTGTAGAATACAAATCAATCAATGGAACTGCCCAGTAGGAAGCAGCTTGATTTAAAACAGCAACATAAGAATCGAGATACAATCCCAGTCCGTTAGCGTAGTTTTCGTCAGGCTGAACATTCTTATCGTTAAACTTGGCAAATCCTCTATGGATAGGAGTCATAATAATAATTTGCTGTTGCGGGTAATTGTTCTTCAAATACGACATCGCTTTGTTAATGCGTCCACAAAAAGTCGAATCATTCAGGATTGGAGTTCGATATTTACGTGTTACTTGCTTGCCGTTAAAATTAGTTTCCTTTGTTGTTTCAGTGAAAAACTCACCTAAGGGCGCATCGTGCATGTAGTCATTTGTACCGGCAAAAATGATTATCGCATCAACGTTTGTTGCTTTTTCATCGTGTAATTTCACAGACTGTTTGTAAATGCTATTCCATTGATTTCCGCTGATACCATATACAAAAGATTCAATTCCCAGCAATTCATTTAAATATTCCCAATATACATAAGTAGTTCCCACACGACGTTTATCAGTCATTGAATCCCCCAGAAAAGCCACACGCTTGCCATTCCACTGTGTGGTTAGTGTTTTTTCTTTTTCTGTTAGATTTACTTTTGGAACTGCTTGTTGTGCAAATCCATTAAAACCTGCTATTAATAAAAGGATACAGGTACTAACTATTCTATTTTTCATAATTTATTATTTCTAAGGTTATGCAAAATGATTGTATTTTGAATTAATTCCAATTTTGAAACCAAATCTAATTAAATTAATTCGTTGCCTGAAATTGTTTTTTTGATAATTCAATTAGACAAAATCTCATCTTGGTTTTAAAGTTTTTGATTTAAAAATTTAAAATCCTTAAATTAGTCATAACTAAACTTTATGATTATGAGAACTTTATTCTTTTTTATAGTTGTTTTAGCATTGCAATCCTGTGCTACAAAAAAATATATTGACAAACAATTATTACCTAAAGGTATAAAATCAGCCACTGAAGAAAAATATTCAGTAGTAAATAACAAGAAAAAACTTTTACAAAAAAAGGAAATGATCTTTACAAAAAACGGTCGCATCAAATACTCCAAAACAGTTGATGCATCAGGCAATCTAATACAAGAAACCGAAAAGAAATTATGGTTTGTAATAGAAAAATATCCTGACAAAGAACCTTATTATTGTAAAACACGCTGGAAACCCAATCAACGCGAACGTATTAGTTGTTATACCAAAAAGCAATACAAAGAAAATGAATTCATTTATCATTACAATCGCAATGGAAGTATTGCTAAAATAGTGGATAACTTTACTCCTTTCCACACTCAGTATTATTATTACACTAATAACGAACTTTCTAAAATTATTATCAAAGACAAAAAAGATAAAACTGTAGACGAAATTGCAATAGAATGTATCACAAAAGATGAAAAAGGAGCTTGCTTAAAAGAGATTCGAACTTCCACTAAAACAAAGGATAAAGAAGAGATACATTTTTCTCCGAAATACGATTGATTTTTATTTTTAATTAATATAACTTTTCTTATTGTATTACAATTCTTTTATTATATTTGAAATTGAAAGTAGCATATTTTTCTTTCTATAATTTTTAAATAATATAATGGAAACAACAAACAATAATGCTATCCCTAACAAAGAAAGGCACGGCTGTGTTACTGCCTGGTTAATTTTAATGATTATTTCTAATTCTGTAACGGCGCTGCTTTACTTTTTTGCAACTGACTTTATTACAAAAAATTTACCTGTCCAAATTTCAAATACAATGATTATTGTATTAGGAATAATAGGAACAGCAAATGTTATTTTTTCTGTTTTACTACTACAATGGAATAAAATTGGTTTTTGGGGATTTATCATAACCAGCATTGCTGCATTAGTAATCAATATAAATATCGGTATGGGCATAGGAACATCATTGTTTGGTTTAGTTGGTATCGCTATTCTATATGGAGTTTTACAAATTAAAAAAGAAGATGTAAGCACTTGGGAAAATTTACAATAAACTTGAAGTTTTTTTTAACTTACAATTACTGTAAATTATCTTAAAATAATAAAATGGAGACCAGAAACCAATTATAAAACGGGGCGAAAACGAAAAGCCAAAAGAGTAGTACAACATTAAGAATAAATTAAAAATAAATGGAAGCACAAAAAGTCGATATGTTTATCATGACAAATTCTAAATTTTTCGAAAGTCATCATATCAATTCAATTAGAGAAAGATTATTAGAATTAGATGATTCAAAATGGCCAATGATTTCGACTCTTCAACTAAAAGATCCTACCACTAGTTTAATCATTTCTATTTTAGCGGGTTCATTGGGTATAGACCGTTTTATGATTGGTGACACTGGTATTGGAGTTGGAAAATTGTTAACCTGTGGAGGTTTTGGTATTTGGGCAATTATCGACTGGTTTATGATACAAGGTGCTACCAGAGAAAAAAATATGGAAAAATTGCAACAATTTTTATATTAATGACTTTAAACAGAAATAAATTATATTCCATAATTTTTATTAGCTGTTTAACAGGGTATATTTGGTTGTATTATGTTGCTAAAAAAAGCATTACTGAGACTTCAACCTCAGTGGAAGCCTGTTTTTTAAAACATACACTAAATATACCTTGTCCTTCTTGTGGTTCTACCCGATCCATCATTTCTTTAACAAAAGGACATTTTGCCGAAGCCTTATTCATTAATCCATTAGGCTACCTCATTGCATTTATTATGGTAATAGCACCGCTTTGGATCATTTATGATGTCAGTACCCGAAGAAAAACATTATTCGAATTTTATCTAAAAATGGAATATTATTTAAGAAAACCATACTTCGCAACACCATTAATTTTTTTACTCATTATTAACTGGATTTGGAACATTACAAAAGAACTATGATAAACACCACTTCATTCAGTTATAATCCCAGTGAGCATGAAGCTGAAAAGGCTTCAAATAGTTATTTAATGTCATTAATAGCACTTATTGCCGGTTTGCCTTTGCCTATTATCAATCTCATTGCAACGTTTATTTTTTATATTGGCAATCGCAAAGGAACTTATTTTGTTCGCTGGCATTGCACACAGGCATTGCTTTCTCAATTCTCTATGCTTTTTATAAATAGTTTTGGATTTTGGTGGACCGTTTCTATCATTTTAAGTGAAGAAGAAATTACTAATAAATACATTGCGTACCTATTTACTGCTTTAATTTTCAACCTAACTGAATTTATTGCAACAATCTATACTGCAATTCAAACTAGAAAAGGAATCCATGTAGAATGGTGGTTTTATGGTAATTTGACGAATTTAATTTGCAAATCAAAATAATGAAGAAGCTTATATTACAAAGTTTTATTGGAGTGTTACTATTTTTTTCTATCTGGTTTGCATTAGCACAAATAGATTGGGTTTCTGTTTTTAGAATAGAAAAAATGAGCAATCAAACAGAAGAAAAATTAGGAAATATTTTTTGGGAGATTATCAAAAAAACCGAAAAAGAAAACAAAAATCCAGATGTAATAGCTACTGTGGATACCATTGTAAACAGAATATGTCTAGACAATAAGATTGATAGAAAATCAATAAAAGTTCATATCATCGAAAAAAAAGAAATTAATGCTTTTGCTTTACCGAATGGACATTTGGTTATTTACACTGCTTTACTTTCAAATTCAGACAGCCCTGAAGAACTTAGTGGCGTAATTTGTCACGAAATAGCACATATTGAACTCAACCATGTTATCAAGAAACTGATTAAAGAAGTTGGAATTTCAGTCTTAATTTCGACAACTACCGGAAACAGAAATACTGAAGTAATTCAGGAAACATTAAAAACCCTGTCTTCAACTGCTTTTGATCGAAGTTTAGAAAAAGAAGCCGATATTAAAGCTGTGGATTATCTTGCAAATGCAAAAATAAACCCAAATGGTTTAGCTAATTTTCTTTACAAACTTGCCGAACCTAAAAATGAGACAACAAAATACTTAACCTGGATTAGTACTCATCCTGAGTCCAAAGAAAGAGCAGACTATATTATGGAATATAGTAAAAAGAAAAATGCAAATTATAAAGATGTGCTGAACATAAAAACATGGAATAAAACAAAAGAGGATTTGAAGTTAACATCTCAAAATTAACTCATCATTAATTTATTCAAATCAAAAAAGGCTGTTCAAAGTTTTAACTTTAAACAGCCTTTTTTGACTATTAAGAATTCTTAACTGATAAGAATCTCTACATCATCAACATTCATAATTTTATTTTTTGATCTAAATATCATCATCCTAAATATAAAAGAATCAAAAATGAAAGAGAACAAAGTTGGCATATGGTGCTTAATAACTATATCCTTGTAATTATGCGCCGATATTCTATATTTTCCGTATTTACCAACTTCAAAAGTGTAGAATTTCACAGCTCTTTTCCCATCCTTATAATCTCTTGCCTTAAGATATTTCTCTTTTAATTCAATATCATTCCCAGTTTCAATATTAACAATTTGAAGATAAAAATCAGGATTCGTTCTAATATCAAAACCTCCTAGTATATGTATCTCATAAAATCCAGAATAGATTTCGGTTTCAACTATTTCTCCGATTTTAAATCTCAACTTCATTTAATTATCTAGAATAATTTGGAGCTTCTTTAGTAATTGTAACATTATGAGGATGACTTTCAGAAATTCCGCTTGAAGTTAAACGTACAAAACGTCCTGTTTCCTGCAAAGTTGCAATGTCTTTAGCACCACAATACCCCATTCCAGCACGAAGACCTCCAACGAACTGTAACATACTTTCGTTTAATTCTCCTTTGTAAGGCACACGACCTACAATTCCTTCAGGAACTAACTTCTTAACATCATCTTCTACATCCTGGAAATAACGGTCTTTAGAACCTGTCTGCATTGCTTCAACAGACCCCATTCCTCTATATGATTTGAATTTTCTTCCTTCGAAAATAATAGTTTCTCCCGGAGATTCTTTTGTTCCAGCTAAAAGTGAACCTAACATCACGCAATCAGCACCTGCAGCAATTGCTTTAGGGATATCTCCTGTATAACGAATTCCTCCATCAGCAATTACAGGAACACCTGAACCTTTGATAGCAGCTGCTACTTCTAAAACCGCAGAAAACTGAGGAAATCCAACACCAGCTACAATACGGGTAGTACAAATAGAACCAGGTCCAATTCCTACTTTTACTCCATCAGCTCCATTTTGAACTAAATATTGAGCTGCTTCTGGTGTAGCAATATTTCCAACGATAACATCTAAATCTGGAAATTGAGCCTTAACTAATTTCAAAACATCAACCACTCCTTTAGTGTGTCCGTGAGCCGTATCAATGATTACAGCATCAACTCCAGCATTTACTAAAGCAGTAGCTCTTTCAACTGCATCTGCAGTAACTCCTAAAGCCGCAGCTACACGCAAACGTCCGTATTTATCTTTATTAGCGTTTGGTTTTTGGTTCAATTTAGTAATATCTCTAAATGTGATTAAACCCACTAATTTATTGTCTTTGTCTATTACAGGAAGTTTTTCAATTTTATGTCCTTGCAAAACAACTTCTGCTTCTTGCAATGAAGTTCCTTCAGCAACAGTAACTAAGTTTTCTTTAGTCATTACCTCAACAATAGGACGAGTACTGTTTTTTTCGAAACGTAAATCGCGATTCGTAACAATTCCTTTCAATTTTTGATTTTCATCAACCACTGGAATTCCACCAATACCGTATTCTTTCATTGCTGCTTTAGCATCAGCAACAGTAGCATTCAATGGCAAAGTAACTGGATCAATGATCATACCTGATTCGGCACGTTTTACTTTACGTACTTTGGCAGCCTGCTGCTCAATAGTCATGTTTTTATGTAAAACACCTATTCCACCTTCTTGTGCCATAGCAATTGCCATAGAACTTTCGGTTACGGTATCCATAGCTGCAGATACAATAGGAACGTTAAGTGTTATGTTTCTTGAAAATTTTGTTTGGATACTCACTTCGCGAGGAAGCACATGTGAGTAATTAGGAACTAATAATACATCATCGTAAGTTAAACCTTCGCCGATAATCTTGGAGTTGTGTGCTATCATGTTGCAATTTCTAGTTGAATTGCGTGCAAATATAGCAAATTATTTTGATTTTTTAAAATTCAGAATCCAATTAATTTAACATTAACTTTTAGGTAACAATAGCTAGTGAGATTGTTTTGGGATAAAACAGTATCAATATGGCGGCTCATTACTATCTGCAAAAATAAAATTAAATCCAAATTGGAACGAAAGACTATTGGCTTTGGACACATCCCGGTATTCCAATAAATTATCAGCCATAAAATACATGTTGAATTTTCCAAGATTAGCCGATAACCCCAATCCTACATTCGTGTAAGAATAGGAATCCAACGTGTAAGTTGCTTTGACTTGGAATTGGTTAGAAATATTTGATAAAAACCCGTCAATGCTGTTATGGGCATTCTAGGTGTACTCATAACAAAAAGCTGTGCTCCTACTGCATTTTTATAACGCTTGTCTGCTGTTATACAAACACAATCATCATCCGATGGAGTTCCATAGGAATATTGATAAGAAGCATTCAATTTTACCGGACGCCAAGTGGTATATTTATTGTACAAAGTATCTAATTTAACCGCTTCTTTAAAATCGCTATACACACCGTCAGGATTATTGTTATCTGTAAAATTAGGATTGATTCCTTCGTATTTATAATAACCTCTGTAGGTAAAATTTTCAACATCTTTAGTATGCCTTATAAACCCAACATCAAGAATACTTGCTGTAATTTGGGTATTTTTTTTAGGATAATAAGTAAACCCTAAATCAAATCCTAAACCTAAATCGCCACCTAATAGTAATTGTTTTCTAACATCAGTCGCTACATCACCATCATAATCATCAGCAATATATTTGGAAATTCCTGAGGTATTTAACCTCATATCCGAATTAATTTCCTGCTCATACATTGTGGTATTAGAAGGTCTTGTAATTATCGAACCTGAATTATTAGTAGAAGTTGCATTGAAACTACTAAAATAAACTTTAGCTCTTCCTCCTACTATAAATTTTTCGGAAACATTTTTATGATACCCTACATGTAGCACCGATACCATTTCGGCTTTTACATTCAAATCAGATAAATTAAACGTTTTTCCAATGTAATTTTGATTTCCGTCTAAAGCTAAAATGGCTAAATCCTTCGGCATATAACTCCACAAATCAAATTCCTGATACAAACCAAATGACAAATAGCCTTTGTTTTCGAGCCAATCGCCTAATTTTATTCCACCGTTAAAAATCTCGATTTGCTCGTTTACCGCTACGTGATCTCGTCTGGTTGTGGAATAAACTACATTTCGCAATTTCTGATTAAAATCGACTCCATCATTGGCAAACAAATCATAAGCCGAAAATCCAGTTGTTCCTACTTTAAAAGACATTCCCGAAAGCAACGGAACTCCAAAATAATATTTATACTTGAAATCGGCACCTGGATTAGTCATCAACGACTGCGGAACGGAAGTTAAATTATATAAAATTTGCTTATTCTGAGAAAAGCAATTTACACCAAGAAACAGTCCTAAAATCAAAAGTACTTTTCTCATTGTATTTCTAAATAAGCCGTTGCATTAGAACGCAATATTAAATTTCCTGTACTGTTTTTATTCAAAGCCGGACCAGGAGCGATCGCAATTAAAAACCCCATTTTTCTGGCACTTTTTAATAAATCCAATCGGGCATTTTCAAAAACTTCAGTTCTTGTAATTGTATTGGAAGTACCTGTATAAGCAGGAACAACAAATTGTATCGTTGTCAGAGCTTCATCATTTTCAGTCATTAAAACAATTGTTAAAGTGAATGCTCGGTTGATAGTATTGTTTATTTCGAAATAAAAATCAGCTCTTTGCAAATAATCACTAAGATATTCATCTCTAAAGACATCAAATTCCTGATCATCAAAAGCTAAATCTAATTGTGATCCATCATCACCAACAAAAGCAGTAGCGGGAACATTAAAATAACTAAAATTACCAATATAGGTAGGTTTCAATTTCAAATCATTTGCCTGATCAAAATCTAGGTCGCTGGAACAAGAAAAACCGCAGCCTATAAGAAGGACAAAACCAATTAATCTATTTAAGTATGTTTTCATTCGTTTGGTTTCGTATAATTGTAGCTCAGTTTAAACGCTTTTTTAAATGAATTAGTATAATTAATAAAAGCGTTTAAAAACTTTAGAAGCTTCGTTGTAAGCACTTTCAAAACTCATTGGATTCAAATTTAGTTTTTCTTTATTAGCCGTAAAATAAGAGAGTAATTTTTCAGTTGGCATATTACCTGTCAATTCGTCTTTAGCCATTGGACAACCGCCAAAACCCTGAATTGCTCCATCATATCTTCGGCAACCTGCCTGATGTGCTGCTTCTATTTTTTCGAACCATTTATCGTAAGTGGTATGCAAATGGGCACCAAACTCAATTTCAGGATATTTAGGAATTAAATTCGAAAACAAATATTTAATCACTTCTGGTGTGGAACTTCCAACAGTATCCGAAAGCGAAAGTATTTTTACTCCCATATTTGCTAATTTTTCAGTCCACTCGCCCACAATATTCACATTCCAGGGATCTCCATAAGGATTTCCAAAACCCATAGACAAATAAGCTACGACTTCTTTATTCTTCTTATCAGCGATTTCCAGAATTTCCTGTAAACTAACAATCGACTGCGCAATGGTTTTGTGCGTATTTCGCATTTGGAAATTTTCTGAAATCGAAAATGGAAAACCTAAATACTGAATGGGTTCAAATTGCGAAGCCGTTTCGGCGCCTTGAGTATTGGCTATAATAGCTAATAGTTTACTGGAAGTTTGCGATAAATCCAATTGGTCCAAAACCGCAACAGTATCCTGCATTTGCGGAACAGCTCTTGGCGAAACAAAACTTCCAAAATCAATAGTATCAAATCCTACCCGCAATAAAGACTGAATATACGCAACCTTATTCTCAGTGGGAATAAAGTTTTTAATACCTTGCATGGCATCACGTGGACATTCTATAATTTTTATTGCTTCCATAGATTTCAAAGATACTAAAACTTGCAAAGTGGCAAAATTTAGAACCAACAAAAAAATGGTCTTTTGTTTCACAAAGATTCACAAAGAAAACACAGAGCTACGCAAAGAAATTTAAAAGTTTAACCGCAAAGTTCACAGAGTTAAAAAACAATCTGTTTTTATCAGCTAAACATTTCAAAGTTAAAAACTTTAGCGAATCTTTGCGTTATAATCCAGTCCTTAAAACTACAAACGACTTAAAATCTTTTTATTGATAGCTTTTACCAAGGCTGGTCCTTCATAAATAAAACCAGTGTACAATTGTACCAAACTAGCTCCAGCTTCTAATTTTTCGATAGCATCATCGGCAGAATGAATTCCTCCCACGCCAATAATTGGGAAAGCCTTATTGCTTTTTTGCGAAAGAAAACGAATCACCTCAGTAGAACGTTTCGTCAACGGTTTTCCTGACAATCCACCCATTTCCGTTTTATTTTCCGACTGTAAACCTTCACGGGAAATAGTAGTATTGGTAGCAATTACACCTGCAATCTTTGTTTCATTGACAATATCAATAATATCTAATAATTGTTCATCCGTCAAATCGGGAGCAATTTTTAAGAGAATTGGTTTTTGTTTTGGTTTAGCCAAATTTTTATTCTGTAAAGTCTGCAACAACTGCGTCAAAGGCTCTTTATCTTGTAAAGCGCGTAAGTTTGGTGTATTTGGCGAACTCACATTCACCACAAAATAATCTACATAATCATATAAAGCATCAAAACAGATTTCGTAATCTGAAGTAGCTTCTTCGTTTGGAGTCAATTTGTTTTTACCAATGTTTCCACCAATTAAAACTCCTGGATTTGATTTCAGTCTTTCCACTGCTTCCAGAACACCACCATTATTAAATCCCATTCGGTTAATAATTGCCGAATCTTCTCTAAGACGAAACAAGCGTGTTTTTGGATTTCCTTCCTGACCTTTTGGTGTTAAAGTTCCTATTTCGATGAAACCAAAACCGAAATTCGACAACTCCTTGTATAATTTGGCATCCTTATCAAAACCAGCAGCTAAACCTACAGGATTTTTAAATTTCAACCCAAATACTTCCGTTTCTAATCTTTTGTCATTTACTAAATAAAGTGACTTATAAATGGCTGAGAAACCAGGTATTTTAGAAGTAATACGAACTAAAGAAAAGGTAAAATGATGTATTTTTTCTGGATCAAAACAAAAGAAGAGCGGTCGGATAAGCTGTTTATACATAGGATTTTAATTTGTTGTGCAAAAATAGAATTATCTAATGGATAATTAAATATTTCTAAAAAAATTATACAAGAGTATTTATTTGCAATATTGTTTCACCTACATCATCGATAAACATTCGTTAAATAAAGCACAAAACATTTTTAAAAAATCTCCATAAACAACTAAACAACAATAACTTATATAAAAATGGTTTTAATACTTATTTCGAAACATGAAAAAATCGGCTTTTTTAAAAGGATATTTCTTAACTTGTAAATAACAAATTATAAAACACAATTCATTTTTATTAACTTAAAAACGTAAAATCATGAAACTAAAATTAATTTTAACTGCCGTATTGCTTTCGAGCTTTCAACTTTTCTTTGCTCAGAATACAACTAATGAAACTATAAATACAGTAAAATCAGATACAATAAACAAATTAAACACCGTAGTTGCCAGCACTGCAACTACAGCTGCTGACAAAGAGACACTCAGAAAAGAAGCAAAAGAGCTTAAAGCAAAAATGCGAGAAGAGAAAAAAGCATTAAAAGAAGCTAAAAAAGCAGAGCAGGAAAAAAAGAATTTTGAAAAAGAACAAAAAGCATTTACAAAACAACAAGACCGAATTCTTTCTGGAGAAAAATCAGTTAATAAAATAAAAACTAAAATTTCCAGAGAAGAAAAAAGCTTAGCTAAAAACAAAGAAAAATTCGAAAAGAAAAAATCAAGAGGAAAGTTGAGTTCTACTGAAATTGAACAAGAGAACATCAAAATCAGCAAACACCAAATTAAAATAAATAAACTAAATGACGACCTCACCAAAGCTGAAGAAAAATTAAGCAAATCGAGAAATTAAATAGTTTAAACTTAAAACGAGCTGCAAATTCTACAATTAACTCCATTAAAAACGGAATAATTAATTGATGAATTTGCAGTTTTTTTTTCACTAAACTCTCACTACTTTTAAACAAAATTATACAACAATGAAAACAAATAAAGACTGGCATCAAAAACATTATGATAGCCTGGAATTCGGAAGCCGTGTAGCTGATGCAGTAGCCAAAGGAATGGGCTCCTGGAGTTTCATAATCATTCAAACGGGATTTGTAATTGTTTGGATGGGATTGAATTTGATTGCTTATTTCAAGCATTGGGATGCTTATCCATTTATCCTCCTTAATTTACTATTTTCTACTCAGGCGGCTTATGCAGCTCCTATAATTATGATGGCACAAAACCGTCAAAACGAAAGAGACCGTATTCAGGCACAGGAAGATTACATTACAAACAAAGAAGCCAAACTAGAAATTGAAGCATTAGCAAAAAAACTCAATTCTATTGATGTAGAGAAATTAGACAAAATAATCCAAATGCTGGAAAATAAATCTTAAATATTATTACCTCTATTTTAACTGGTTCATTATAATTAAATGTTTTAGTAGCTTCAGTTTTTTTTCAATTTGAAGACAATTAAAATCTAAAAAATTATTAATAACAAGTCTAAATAAAAATTGTAGTTTTGTGAAATCATTAACAAATATTTTTATATTAATTAATATTTCATAAAAACATGAAAAGATTATGTCTTATAAATACACAGAAAGTATTTAAATTAGTATTCACCATTAGTTTTATAATGGGACATTTGATTATCCTAGCACAACAATCGAATAGTAGTATTAGGGGAACTGTTAAAACAAGAGATGGAAAACCTGCCGAATTTGTAAATGTTACCATCGAAAGAGGAAAATCTGCTCAGGTAGATACCAAAGGAAAGTATGTCCTTAAAGAACTCAAACCAGGCACTTATACACTTATTGCAAGCTATATAGGTTTGGGCGAGCAAAAACGTGAAATCATCTTAAAGGAAGGAGAAAATCAAATACAAGATTTTATTCTTTCAGAAAATAACCAACAATTAGAAGAAGTGGTAATTAATGGAGGACGAACAAACAAATTCTCTGTCAAAAAAACTACTACTGCCGCCAAAATGCCATTGGGTAATTTAGAAAACCCTCAGATTTACACCACTATTCCTAAAACTCTTTTAACAGAACAAATGGTTACAGAGTTTAGTTTATCGCTTAAAAATTCTCCTGGAGTTTATAAACTTCAAAACAATAGAGGAATTAACAGTGATGGAGCTTCTTTTTATGCTATGCGCGGTTTTAGAACAGAAGCTGCTTTTGTTGATGGAGTTCCATCGCAAACCAATGGAGAAATTGAACCTGCAAATATTGAGCGTGTTGAATTAATCAAAGGACCATCGGGAACACTTTTTGGAGGTGCAGTAGTTTCTTTCGGTGGATTAATTAATATTGTAACAAAGAAACCTTTAGATACTTTAGGTGGAGAAGTGAATTTTACTACTGGAAGTTATGGATTGAACCGCTTAACGGCTGATGTATACGGTCCAGTTAATAATGAAAAAAAAATGTTTTTTCGTTTAAATACTGCCTATCAAAATCAAAGCAGTTTTCAAGATGCCGGTTTTAAAAGATCTATTTTTATAGCTCCTACAGTAGAATACCGCTCTAGCGAAAGATTAAATATTAGTCTAACAGCAGGATTCTATTCGCTTGAAGGCACAAGTCCAGCAACCATATTTCTTAACCGAGTACGTCCTTATATAGCCACTACTCCATCAGAATTAAATTTTAATTGGAAAAGATCGTTTACAAGTAATGATTTAGTCATGAAAAATCCAACTGTAAACATCAAGGGACAAATCAATTATAAACTATCAGATAATTGGAACTCCCAAACTATTTACTCTGCTAACAGCCGTAGATCAAATGGCTTTTATCTTTATTCTTTCTTAAGAGGAACTACAAGTGATGAAATGTTAGAACGTAATGTATCATTACAAAATACAGTGAACACCGCAACTGATTTACAACAAAATTTTATTGGAGATTTTAAAATATTAGGTTTACGTAATAGAATGATAGTGGGTCTTGATTATCTAAATCAAACTATTAATAATGATAATTCTCCATATATCGTTTTTGATAATGTAAGTGGTCTTAATCAAAACGACGGAAACTATACTAAAATATCTAAAGCAGCCGTAGAAAGCAGACTTGCAGCATCTGCAGCAGCACCAACTAAGAACAATACAAAGAGTAATATTTATAGTATATATGCTTCGGATGTATTAAATATAACCGATAGATTAATGGGAATGTTAAGCCTTAGAGTGGATCGCTTCGAAAATCGTGGCACTATAAACCAGGCAACTGCAACTCTGATGGCAAATTCTAAATATATGCAAACTGCTGTATCACCAAAATTTGGTGTTGTTTACCAAATTCTTCCAGATCGTATTTCTTTATTTGGAAATTACATGAACGGATTTTCAAACGTACAACCTGTTACCCAACCAGAGGGATCAAATGTCTCAGGTACTCTTAAACCTCAACATGCCAACCAATATGAAGGAGGAATAAAAACCGACCTCTTTCAAGGAAAACTAAGTTTTACAGCTAGTTATTATGATATTTCTGTAAGCAATATTACTCGAACAGAAGAAGTTAATGTTGAAGGAATTAATTATGTAGTAACCCTACAAAATGGAACACAAAAAAGTAAAGGAGTAGAACTTGAGTTAATTGCAAACCCTTTTCCTGGTTTGAATATTATTACTGGTTACAGCTATAATGATAGTGAACTTACAAAATCCACAACGGTACTCGAAGGAAGACGTCCTGCATCAGCAGGACCAGCTACGCTAGTTAATTCATGGGTTAGCTACACTTTCCATAAAGGAAACATTAAAGGTCTTGGTATTGGTACAGGTGTTAACTATATTGGAAAACATCTAACTGGAAACTCTGCAACAACTGGTGTATTTACGTTGCCAAGCTATACTTTAGTAACCGCTACCGTATTTTATGATAAACCTAGATATAGAATTGGACTAAAAGTAGACAACCTTACCGATGAGCTTTATTTTACAGGTCAGGGAACATTGACTGCTCAGCCACCAAGAACTGTAGTTGCAGGTCTAACTATTAAATTTTAAATTTCTATAAATAATCAATTATTACACCACTAGTTCTGATTAAAATTCAAACTAGTGGTGTTTTTATGTTATTTGAAAGATTCATATCCAGTATAAAAATCAAACTATTTAATTTCTACGAATAGTCTATGCCTTAAATTAATTCTATATTTGCCTGTCCATACAAATACCACTTTATGCAACATATCATTGATCGTTTTATTAGTTATGTAACTATTGATACTGAATCCAATCCGAATTCAGAAACTACTCCAAGTACCGAAAAACAATGGGTTTTAGCCAATAAATTAGTCGAAGAGCTAAAAGCAATTGGAATGCAAAACGTTAGCATTGACGACAAGGCTTATATTATGGCTAGTTTACCAAGTAATGTAGATCATGAAGTTCCAACCATTGGATTTATTTCTCATTTTGACACTTCACCTGATTTTTCAGGAGCCAATGTAAAACCACAAATCATAAAAGATTACGACGGAAAAGACATTGTATTAAATGCAGAACAGAACATCATTTTATCTCCTAATTATTTCAAAGATTTATTGCAATACAAAGGACAAACCCTAATTACTACTGATGGAACGACATTATTGGGCGCAGATGACAAAGCCGGAATTACCGAAATTGTAACTGCCATGGAATTCCTGATTCAAAATCCAGAAATTAAACATGGAAAAATTCAGGTTGGTTTTACTCCTGATGAAGAAATTGGTCGTGGAGCCCATTTTTTTGATGTGGAAAAATTTGGCGCACAATGGGCGTACACCATGGACGGAAGTCAGATAGGCGAATTAGAATACGAAAATTTTAATGCGGCTGGAGCCAAAATTACTTTCAAAGGAAAAAGTGTTCATCCTGGCTATGCCAAAGGAAAAATGATCAATTCCATGTTGATTGCAAATGCTTTTACTAGCGAATTGCCTTCGGATGAAGTTCCAGAAAAAACCAAAGGATATGAAGGTTTTTATCATGTGCATCATTTTAACGGAAGCATTGAAGAAACAGTTGTAGAATTAATCATAAGAGATCACAACAGTAAAAAATTCGAAAAGAGAAAAGAGAAAATCCAGAAAATTGCCAACAAAATCAACAAGAAATTTGCGAAACAATTTGGCGGAGATATTGTCACTGCTGAAATAAAAGATCAATATAACAATATGAAAGAAAAAGTAGTTCCTGTAAAACATATTGTAGACATTGCCGAAAAAGCAATGAAAGAATTAAATATCAAACCCATTATCAAACCCATTCGTGGCGGAACTGATGGTTCTCAATTATCCTACATGGGATTGCCTTGTCCCAACATCTTTGCTGGCGGACATAACTTTCATGGAAAATACGAATATGTTCCTGTAGAAAGCATGCAAAAAGCAGTTGAAGTAATCGTAAAAATTGCCGAACTCACGGCTTTACCCAACTATGGCTTGGAATCAACTAAAAAAGGAAAATAACACTTCACTCAATTATCAATAAACCGATGCAGCAATGTATCGGTTTTTTTTTTAAACGGATTAAAATCAATTGTTCTGGAACTATCTCATTATACCATTTAGAGTTATTGATTCGACATATTGTACAAGTCTTGACTTTAGGTTTAGTCTTATAAAAAACTTAACATTGAAACCCGTTTATAAATTGTATTTTTACTTACATTGATTTTACAATTCCATAACATTTAATACATTATCACTATGATTAAAAAAGAAACAAACGAGAAAGAAGCGAATGATGCTGCTCCTCAGGAACCCTTAAAAGAAGTAAAACCTACAACTAGAAAACAACCTGTTACCAGAAAACCGAGAACCACACCAAAACCTGTTGTTCCAAAAATTGAAGAAGTTCCAGAAATTGTTGAAGAAATAATTGAAGAAGTTCCGCCAGTATCCGAAGAGATAATTGCTTCAGAGAAAACAGAAGAGAATGAAGCAGTCATTGCAAAAAAAGCTAAAAAGAAAAAGTCGAAAGACAAAGAAAAAAAGAAAGCTTTAAAAGCCAAAGAAAAAGAAAAAGCGAAGGCTAAAGCCAAAAAAGCAAAGGCGAAGGCGAAGAAAGCTAAAAAAGAAAAGGCTAAGAAAGCGAAATTAAAAGCAAAGGCCAAAGAGCAAAAAGCCAAGAAAAAAGCTAAAAAGGAGAAGAAAAACAAAAAAAATAAAAGCAAGAAGAAATAATGTTATTTTCAAAAAAATAAAAGCCCCAATTCTAATGAAAGAATTGGGGCTTTTACTATAAAGACATTGAATTATTTTTTTGCTAATGAAGCACTCATTTCCATAGAAATTGCAGAACGTTCCATTTTCAATTTTCCAGCCATAGTTTCAATAACTACTGTAGTATCGGCAAGTTCAGCCACTTTACCATGAAGACCACTTTTAGTAATGATTTTATCACCTACTTTTAAGCTTCCTTCAAATTCTTTTTCTTGTTTGGCTCTTTTTTGTTGTGGTCTAATCATAAAGAAATAGATAACCACAAACATTAAGATAAACGGCGCAAATTGACTTAACTGTTCCATAATTTTGATTCTCGTTTTTTATTTATAAATATTACATTAAACCGCGACCGGCTTTAATCATTTTTTTGCTTGATTCTAATTCTTTAACCAGATTATCTAAAATCCCGTTGATAAAAATACTACTTTTAGGAGTAGAATATTCTTTGGCTAATTCTAAATATTCATTCAAAGTTACTTTTACCGGAATAGATGGAAATTTCAAAAATTCGCAAATTGCCATTTTTAAAATAATAGTATCCACCTCAGCAATTCTATCGCTATCCCAGTTAGGTGTTTTGTCTACAAATTCTTTTGCTAATGCCGCTTCGTTCAAAACAGTTTTACGAAACAAATCTTTAACAAAATCTTTGTCTTCATTGTCTTTATACAATTTTGGCACTCTGAAATTATCATTTTCGATAGGTTTCATTGCCTTCAATTGTTTGATAATTTGTGTATTCACCATCGGAATATCATCAATCCAGGTCAATTTATCGTCTTCTAAAAATTCGTATAATTTGTCATTTGGAACAATTACTTCGATAAACAAATCTACAATCAACTGTCTGTCTTCTTCAAACGAACGAGTTGGATTACTCATATAAGTTTGATAATACGAACTTTCTTTTATAGCAGTCAACAACAATGCAATATAATCTTCATGCAAATGCCAGGCATCAATTTTTCTAGTTTCTAAAGCAATACTCAAAGAATTGTTTTCGGCTAGAATTTGGAAAATACTGTTTTTGATAAATTTTTCGTTTGGATTACGTTCAGCTGCAGTAGCTAAATGTTTCTGACTAGATAAATGCAAAAATTGAGTTTCTTTTTTACATATTTCTAACAAAGAAGAAATCATTGTAAGGTATAAATCTTGAATATTATCGATACTGTAAAAAAGAAATTTTTCTTCCTTTTCCAGGTTATCTGAGCCATTTTGATGCATAGCATAAATGGTTTGCATAACTTTAACGCGAATGTGTCGTCTATTTACCACCTTGTAAGAACTTTTATTAAATTAGTCTGCAAAAATAAGGATTTCATTTTTTAAAATAAAATTTAAAGCCATAAAAAGCAAGACAAATGTAGTTGCTGGTTTCAACTCAAATTGAGAAATTAAAATAATTTTATTCCAAACAGAAATCGGATTAGTACATTTTTTCAATAGAAAATTCGCGAATTTTCGGTAAAACATGAACTTACATAAATTTATTTTTTCTGTTTTTCTTTTTTACTTCCATTAATGAAACGTTAAATGAGACTTAACAGTAAACATATAGCTAAGCATTATTACTTTTAAAGCTATATCTTTGTTATTTATAAAATACAGCATCGCTTTGAAATGAAAGAATTACTCTATCTCAATAAATACTTTATCAAATACAAATACCGTTTTATTCTGGGAATTGTATTTACTATAGTTGCACAAATATTTTCTCTTTTTACACCTAAGTTAATTAGTCAATCTTTTGCTTCAATTGAATCTTATGCTAAAAGCGGAAATGTATCTATTTCGTTTGTTAAGGAGCAGCTGACTTATAATATTCTGCTGATTATTGCTACAACAATTATTGCGGGTTTTTTGACGTTTTTAATGCGTCAAACCCTGATTGTGATGTCACGTCATGTTGAGTTTGATCTTAAAAATGAAATTTTTAAGCA
>Ga0247805_1000364_pt1 | contig 24304 bp, 32 predicted proteins | sample UWRJL044104R1_FD_180930 | JGI IMG/M metagenome (GOLD analysis project Ga0247805, IMG submission 180930) | Plant litter microbial communities from Arlington Agricultural Research Station in Wisconsin, United States - UWRJ-L044-104R-1 | ecosystem: Environmental > Terrestrial > Plant litter >... | reverse complement strand
CCACTACCTGCGGAAGTGGGTTATAACCATCTAATGCCTTTTTAGTTATATAATCATATTGCCCAAAGTCAACGTAAGTTCTCTGCCCCTCGTCTTCCATTAAATCGCGTACCTGCAATTTACCCCCCGCTACAGGGTGCATTATTCTATTTGCCGATTTTTGGTTTAAACTCATAACTTAATAAACATTAAAACTATATATCCAAACGGTGTAATGTCCACAGGAATACCACTACCCATATTGGCCGTTAAACCAATATTAGGCGGGTTGGCAGTCCATTTTTTCATTTCATATGCTTTACGACTTGACGATGCGGGGTCAGAAGATACAGCCACGTAACTTGATGGCGTAGGTATATCCCCAACTGTATCATTTTGTTCCTGCACAAACATTTCTAAACCCTCGGCAGGTAGATTATCGCGATCTAATGTAACTGTATTACCACCCACACTGGTTTGTAACGTAGCGGGGTTTAATCTATCCCAATTAATCAGCACCATGTCTGTTATGTCATCCGTGCCGTTTGTGCCCAATATAACACACCCCTCAAATTGAGTACCCGCAGCCCCTTGCCCTGTTGCTACGTTCCAGTCATTATCTACATCACCAGGCGCAGTTTCATAATAAGTGTAAATAGTTTTTGGCAGGTATTCACCGACACCCCCTGTAGGATTTAAAACAGGTGCATCTAATTTATCATAAACAAGGTATATTTTAAGGTTAGTACCTGTTAAGCCTGTAATGTTTAAAGTTTTTGGCGAGTTAAACACCTTAACCAATTCCAATGCTTCGGTTAAGTTAGTGCCGTCAATTTCAAATTCACCTAATACATCTGTGCCGTCATCAACAGTAAGTGTAAAAACATCCATGCCATAATTCCATAAATCAATACGGCAAAGGGTTGTGTTATCGGTAAATATTCCTGCAACCGTTTGATTAGTTGAAATATTATCGCCTACTTTATATGATTTTCTTACCACTATTAAATCTCCTACAGGCTCATTACCTGTTTTATATTCCTGAATACCTAAATTTTCATCCTGTATAACTGTAATTTTAGGATAGCCCCTATCGTCTTTTTGTGTTGGCCGTGTTACTTCAAATTTAGCACCGTCAGCCTTATTATAATAAGTACCCTCAATCTTCTTTAGCTTACAGGCAAATATATAGTTTAGCTTTTCAATTAACCAATCGGGATATTGTTGTATCCCAAATGCACCTATAAATAAATCAAATATACGATATGGGATTGAATTTAAGCTAATTGAATTATATTTCTGATCTACATAATCTTCATCACTGGATGATGGTTGATAGTTACGTAATAAACCCTCGACTCTAAAGTTAAACTCTATGCCCGTATCGAATATAACGCCCAAACGATTTACCACATCAGTATACTCAAATAGTATTGTATCAGGATGCTCATTTTTAACATCGATTAACGGGGTACGATAAGTTATAAGGTTAGAATTTTCATCAGTATAAGTTATTTCACCATAATAAATATCTTCGGCTAGATTGCTAAAATCTATTATTGCCTCGTATCCTTTAAAGGTTGCGCCAGTAATTGGTATTCCTATAGCTGTAAATGGCACACTAAGCGCAAACTGTCCTATTGATGTATAAAACTTTAGGGCAACTGTTGGGTAATCAGATAATATTTGTAGCTTAACTGAAGTATCTGTGCGTTGGCGTTTGATTATATAGCAATCCTCACCTACTTTATCATCGAAAGTACGGTTATTATACTTTGCAGCCACAACCAAATTCGGGTTGTAAAATGGCAAAGGGTTTAATGTAGGGATGCGGAATGTTAGAGCCATAATTTTCTACTAATGTACTAAATTTAATAAATTATTATCGGGTGTAAGCAGCAATTTATAGGTTTGCGCTGAATTTTCGCCTACATCTATGCCAATTTCATCAACAAAACCTTTATATTCAACATCGTTATAAGTAAATTTTATATCACCATAGGGCACATCTAACAACTTATACAACTCCAAACCAGCTAAAACTGAAACGTAGTAAGGTTGGAATATCTTAGCAGGTAAATTTGATATAGGTATGTTTGCACTTTCGGCAACCCTTAAACCATTGCTATCCGTTGTAATCAAAGCTGTATTCTTTAACCCGCTTGCCATGCGTATAGTATAGCCATCCATCTTATCAAATATAGAGGCTAAATAAGCCCCACCACGCAATAAATTTCTTTTAGGTGTAATATACCAATTATAATAATTAACATCGTCTATCCCGCTATATGATAGCAAGGCATCCATTTGTAAGGGTTTATAACTACCATCGCCCTCTGGCGTTGGTTTTAAGTATATAAAATGCAAATCATTATCCGACCTGGATGCCGCACTGTCTAATGGTGTTATCCTAACTTGCTCAATAAAATATGGCGCACCATTAATAGGACTAACTAAATCTAATTCTTTTTTAGGGGATAACAAATCGGTTATATATTGCTGCGTGCTGTTAACCTCTTGGGTGCCGTTAATCTTATCAAATTGCTGATCTTTATAGCCCACCTTTATACTATTAGCCATTAATTCAATAGCGGGCGATAATTCAAACTGGTTAATCGTACCTAAGTTAAGCTGACCTATACCCGCCCTGAAAAAATAAGCCATAGTTTCCATGCACGACAATCCCATATCCTGCCCAAAACCAATATTACCGCCTTGCAAAGCACGCATAGCCGCATAAAATGTTTTAAACGATATGATTAAAGATGGTGTAGATTTTACTTGCTCAACAAACCCGTCTGCAATAGTGGTAAATGTGTCTTGTCCTATTTTATAATTAAATGTTGCCCCAATGACATACAATATAGAATTATAAGTTACTGCCCCGCCTTTTACTAAGTAAGTTGCACCAGCCTGTAGGGTATCGCCAGCTTGAAATATAGTACCTGTTATGTCGGGACGGATGCTATCAGAACAAGTAATAACCAAATCTTTCCATGTATTCTGCAACAAAAAGGATTGATTAGGGACGGGCTGATTTGGTACATTTGGCGATGTGGTATTCATCAACTGCAATAGCTTGGTATAAACATCGTAAACCCGATATGCCTTACACTGGCTTTCAGGACTTATGGTTTGATAAGATAAATCCATGTTACCTTTGCCCACTGCAAAACCGTTATCGGTACTAATGTTACTACCAACATGATCCCAATATAAAAATAAACGCTCATCGGCTAATAATGAAACGCTAAAATCCCAATCAAAGTTAAATCCCTGAGGTGTAGCATTGGGTAGATTAACGGAATACAACGTTTTAATTAACCCTGCGCCTGATTTGTAAATTCCTATGGTATAATTACGCGGTGTATTTAGTGCAAAAACAATACCCTCTAAATGTCCTTTGATATTAACAATGGTGTCCGTAGTTGCTTTATAAAAATAGTTATCATTGCCTGTGTCCCAATTAGGGAAGCTATCCGCATAAAAACCTGCGTTCTTAACACTTGCATTGACAGAATTAGGTTGATAATTTATTAATTGCAAAGCGGGGTAAGCATCTGACCTGAAATCAGATGACGGTAAGAATATAAATTGTGGCTGCTCTTTGAGTTTTAGCGCTGGCAACGTTACAGTTACGGCACCACTTTCTAAAGGTATGGCAAAATCTACATCATCATAAGCATCTAACTGAATAGAGAAGTCGTTTTGTATAGCATCAATCTCAAAATGATTTTCACTATCTTTTGTCTTTCCAAAATCTAATTTAGCATTGTATAACGGCTCATAAATATATGGTTTGCGCCAAAATGTTATTGCTAAATAAACACGTGCTAAAATACCATACTTATAAAACTCTTTACGCAACAAATAAGCTGCCTTTAACGTAAAGCGCATAGGCAATGTTAAGCTACGTAACAAGCCATTGTATAACGCACTACGTTTATAAGTAATGGTAGTATCCAACCATCCATCGGGCGCATTGTCAATTTCCTCTTGCTGTACGCCCCGAATGTCTAACGTATACTTAAACCTATGCGGATCAATTTTATCTTCGGTTGCCATTAGTTGAAATAATCGTTACGTCTTTTCTGATTAGCTGATGATGCCCTGCTTTCTTGCAACCATCCATTTATTACCGTTTTACTCTTAACTGGTCTGTTGCGTTCAATAGCCCTAACCACTTCACTCATATCAACAGCCTGACCACCTGCATATTTTTGCACATCCATCATGCGCGCAGTTTGCAAGTGGGGAATAACTGTTGAACCTTTGGGTATATCCATTAACGTAGGCTTGTTAGGAGTTAAGAACGTTGCCCCCTGTGGCGTAATAACATACTCTGCACCTTTTTCACCTACTAATGAAGTACCACCCTTAGCGTTTCTTGTACCTTTTTCGTAGGCTGGTATTGGTGTAGCTAATACGGTGGCTAATTGTATAGCACCCAACGCAGCTATCAACCCCGCAATTCCTGGATATAATGGTGCTGTAATGGGGTTTGATAAATAGGATAACGCCTGTATTTCAGCAATTGCAGTCGCCTCTATTATTCGTGCTATTGAAACAGCTTTATCAAACTTTGCTTTTTCCTGATCTACGCGCTTCTGTTCACGCTGTAATTGTTTTTTTTGTGCGTCTGCTTGGGCTTCGATAAGTTTTACCTTATCTGCTTTATCAGACGTAGAAAGTAACGAGCGATTAACAGCATCTATCTCAGCTTTTGCATTTTCGTCGGTAAGATTAATTTGATCTTGAATTTTGTTTTTACGGTTTTCAAAACCCGCGTTAACTAAGGTTACAATAAAATTAAATGCTTCCTGCTCAACTTGTTTAGTTAGTTCATTTAGCGATTTACGTGCAGCCTTTTCCTTTTCAATATCCGATAAAGTATTATCTAAAACTAATTTACCACGTTTGATTTTTAACGCGGCCAATTTATCTTCTTCGGCTTGAGTATCTTTACCAAATGAACGTTGTATCTCAATAAGATTTTCGGCTTCTACTATTGCACTATCAATTGACCTTAGCGCACTTTCACGCTCAATATCTTGTTTGATTTGTTGAAATTCCTGCTCTGATATTAGCCTATCTTTATATTGCTGCTGTAACAAAGCATATTCTTCATTGGCTATTTTATCATTTAATATCAGGCGTTTATTATTGGCATCGTTTTCAAAATTAGTAGCATCATCTAAACTCTTTTTACGCAAGTCGGCTTCCTCTTTATTGGCTTCCTCTTGTAATTTTATTTCAGCTTGTAATGCTCTAATCCTGTCATCAAAAGCACGTTTTTGAGCCTCATCTTCGGCTTTGCTTGCTTCATCTGCACGTTTTTTGGCTTCGGCGGCTGCTTTTTTAGCGGCTGCTTCCTCTGCTTTGCCGCCGTCCCCATTTCCTAATGCCTCTGCAATTTTGTTATTACCACCAACAAATTTTATTAAAAAGTCTGCCTGATCTTTTAGTGATTTTTTACGAATGTTACTTAATTTTATAGCATTATCAGCTCGCTCTTTTATTTTACGTTCGTTTTCTCCTGCTAAAATACCACCCCCTTCAACATCAAAACCGCCATTAGCTTCTGTTTTTCTACTTTTAATCAGTTCGTTTTGCTGTGCAATTCTTATTTTTTGTTGCTGGAAATCTTCATCTAATTGTTTTGCAGCAATATCAGAAACCTTTGCCGCTGCCGCTTTTGCTCTTGCATTAGTTAAAATATCAGCAGTTAATTGATTGTAGATACCAGATGCCTCACCATTGATAATATTTTCTTTAGTTTGCAAACCAAAAGTTGTAGGGAACTCTTGCTGCAACTCCCTTGCTGCGTCAATACGCCTTTTCATTGAATTGTTTACATCTGTTGTGGCTTGATAAAGTATTTTTAAATTTGTTGATTGTTGCCCTGCTTCTTTATTGGCGGTTGTAAATACGTCATTAATATTTTTTAGATTTTCAGCAGCGGAACTTACTTTCCCTTTAAATATATCTAAAGTAGATATATAATTTAATATCGGCTCTGTAGCAAAAGCAATCAATCCAACAACGCCTATGCCTGGCAATATTCTTGCAAGTGTTACAACTTTTTGTCCTATTGTCTGAAATAAGTTAGATGACTTTTTAACAGCGTTGCCTAAGCTATCAAAGCCCTCTTTTCCGACGTTGCTTAATTGGGTAATTACAGTTTGAGTTTCTTGTATCTTTTTATTATACTTTTGTAGTTGCTCAGGATTGGTTGCGCCCTCGGCTAATATTTTATAACGCTCTAATTTTGTTTTAGTGGCTTCAATTAACCCTTGCGCTCTTACATATTCTTTAGCCTGATCAGCTTGTTGTTTTAATGTTTTTGCACTTCTAGCTGCACTTTCATTGGCAGCCTGTGCTTCTATTTTATTTCTTTTGCTAACTGTAGTTGTTATATTTTCCTGACCCTGACGAGATTTCTCATAAGCATCAATTTCATCTTGTGAATTTGAAATAATAGTTTTTGTTTTAGCATCTTCTGCCGCTTGTATTTTAGCCGCTGCTGCAATTTCTTTATTATAAATAGCTTCTTTTCTTGCTGCGCGCCTTTCTTCTACATCTTGTAATTTAGCTTCGGCAACGGCTCTTTGCGTTTGAAGATTTAACAATCTTTGTGTTGCAATAGCCGATTTGTCGGCAGCCGCATTGAATTTACTTAAACCAGATGTTTGTGCCGCTTTTGCATTTAAATTTGCTGCCTGTTTAGCCGCAGTAACAAATGATGCCTCTAAACTTAATATGTGCGCCTTTAGTTCGTCTACCTGTTTGACCGCAATGGGGTCAACAATTTCATCTATTAATTCTTTATTACCTGCCATTTTTTGGAGTGTTAGCTATTTTAAAGTTATTTAATAGTGCAATGTATTCTGCTACCGTTTCCTCTTTGGTATTAAACTTAAAGCCCCTGAATTGGGATAAAACCTCAATGTTTTTTATCCAATCAAATGCGCTATGTTCTGTTTGTGGGATTGCGGCTTGTTGCTTTTCCAATTCGGCTTCTTTAATTTTTAGTTTGTGCATTTCTGATTTGGCTCTGTTCCATATTGAAACTGCATCGCCTGTGTAACCATATTCTTGCGCAATCCAATCAGCAACTAATTTCGAGTTGTGTTTCTCCATATAGTCTAATGATATGCGCAGTATAACCAAGCGTTTATCTAAATATTCAATAGATTTGCGCAACTCGAACAAGTAATTATAGGATGTGTCGTTGGTAAGAGTTTGGTATTCCTGAATGATGCTTTCCCACGCTTCTAATAAAACATCTGGCTCACCATCACCCAAATGCGCTAAATCCTTACTGACTTGAACGTCAATAAATACTTGCATAGGAGTTTTAGTGCATGAGTTGTAGAGCATAGCTGTTTAGAGTAAAATGCCTGTAGCTACGTTGCTACAATTGTGCTATGCTCCCGAATAGCGGCAGTCAAATATAAAAAAAGCCTATCACAAATGCAATAGGCTTATTAACGTGGTAGGATAACTCTAATTAACCTACTTCGGTTAATTCTTTTTTAAATAAAGATTTTGCGGCTGTTATTTCAGCTTTGTTAGCTTCATGGATTTCCATTAATATATCTACTACTTTCATTAAACCGTTAAACATAAAATCATCATCGCTATTTCCAAATGGTGCAGTTTCAAAGGCATATTCTATTTTGGCTAAGTCTTCCCAAGAATAGCCAGTAGCGTCTATTTCTTCCTTTGCTCTACCAAGATAAGAAAAAGGGTTAATATCTTGTTCATCATTGCTTATTGTGCAAAAAACATTCACCCAAGATGCAATTCTATCATAACCACTCCATTTAATATTAACCACCCCACTTTTATCTTTTTCATATCCCATGCCCATATTTGCACATACTAAATTTCCAACTGCGCAAGCATAGCAATTTGAATGATGAAGTGTGTCGTTTTGATAAGCCTTTACTAAAATTCCGACAGTCCTGTCGAATAGTTCTTGATTTTTCATTTTTTAGAGTTTTACAATCGGCTGAATTACCGACAAACAAATATAAAAATTATTCGTTAAACAAACATGCAAATAATACCAATATTTATATGGATAAGTACTTTTGTATTTACCATAATCACATTACTACCTTTTGCCTATGCTACATTTACCTATCATTGGGGCATACGCGCGGTATCAGCTATATTAATGATTTTAGGTTGGGTTATAGTTATTCAGAACTATATTAACTAGAAAAGGACTGCCTTGCGCAATCCCTTTCTATATCAAATAAACCCAAATTTTATGAAAACGATATAAATATACTACATTTACATTATGAAACAAAAATCTTTGTTGTACTGTAAATTATTTTACTATACATTTAGACGCTTAGTACCTATCCGATCAAACATTAAGCACGCAAGACACCCCTAATATACCCCATTAACAACGGTCTAACATCCCTGCTTAAACGTGCTTTATTTTCACGTGTCAAACCCCAAATATCTTTACCGTATTTGCGCTCAACTTTAGGCTCTTTGCTATCAATTGAACCTAAGTAAAAAGATTTTCTATCTGCTTTTAAATACATACCCCGATATAACGTACCTGTTAAGTTTAAATCTGGTTTGCCTAATCCTGGTAACGGGTTACGCCTGTATTTGTATATGGCGTAAGATGGGGATTGATATTTTTTTAGTGATTTACCAAACCTATCAACAGATGACCTGTATAACTGTTGTTGGTTATATGCAACGGCTTCGGGATCTAATTCCTGAATTATAATAGGCAACTGTGAGGGTATGTCTATTTTGGCGAAGTTGGATGCATATTTAGATATTGTTGCCACTCAAATAGTTTTTAATGAGTTTATAAAATTCTACTATTGCTGTTGGTGCTATTGTTATTAATCCTATCATATCCAAATATAACTATTTGTTTGTTAATAAAAAAGTGTGTACTTTTTTGTGGAAAGTAAAAATAAATGATATGAAAAACGCAAAAGCCTTAATGGGAAATTTAATTTTCTTTGGTTGCATTATTACTATAGCATTGAGCTATTATTTTGGCGATCATTCTTTACTACCTGTTACGTACGGGTTATTTTTTGGGTATTTATGGAGAGTAATTGCTGAAATCATAGAAGAAGCTCACGAAAAAAGAAATGCATCATGAAACAACTCCGAAAGCGCAACAACTACACGCTATCAATCGAAGCACAAGAGATAATTGATAAGGTTAAGAATAAAAGTAAGTTTGTTAGTGAGGCGATAATTCAGAAAAACGGATTTGATAAACTGCACGAAGCTTTAACTAAATTCGCCAAACCTACACCTAAATATCCTAAAGGAGGTGTACATCCCGAAAATGGGATGGCTATTGTGGGTGAGCAAGGTGCTGAATTAATCAAAACAGAAAGTGGATATACCATAACCATGCCTTTAGTAGACTGCCCCCACAATGAAATGACAGTTGTCCCACGTACTGAATTACCATGTTCTGATTACGTAATGGCATGTGCCAAGTGTGGATTTAGACCTTAATATTAAAAATATGATTTCTTTAAAGCCAAGAATTGAAATATTTAGACAAAAGGCTAAATACAGCATAGAAGAAAATTTTGGAAAGGCACAGGTTGTTCAGGACTTGATAGAAGCCATAGGTATTTACGTTCCACAAGATGAATGTAACCACAAGATGAAATATTATAATAAATATTATGATATGTGTACTACGTGCGGTTATTTAACAAAAAAGCCCTAACATTACGCTAGGGCTTTTCCTTTACTTTTTAGGTTTTTCAACCTCTTTTTTCTCTTGCAACGCTTCCCAAACGGCAGGTAGATCAAAATCATCTTTATGATGTTCTAATGATTTTACCCAATCCTCTTTTTTCGTGCGTCTTGCAACGTCTTTGTTAAAGTGCTTTAATGCTTCCATGATTATTGTGCTAAGAAATTACTTTCATAACCTACAACTGGCGTGCCAAGTGCTGCTAAAGTAGCAGGGCCAGCCAAACCAATTTGTATAGCACCCGCAGTAGCTGAATAGTTAGGGTCTGTAGTGTCTAATGTTACAGTCCATCCTAAGTTAGTAGTATCTACAACAACACCTGTAATAGCTATAGGCAAACCACCTGTAGTAGTTTTAGCTCTCCATGCTGTAGCTGTAGCTAATGCAGCAGCGTAATCATCATAAAGGTTAACAGTACCACACGCTGTTTTTGCACCTACTTTTAACACACCTGCTGAACGAGCAGCGTTTTGAGATATGTTAACATCTAACAGCCCGCTTAATCCTGTTAAGTAAGCTAAACCGCCACCACCATCAAGGTTGAAGTTAACGATAGCTAAGTTTTCATTTACTTGCTCTGGTGAAAAGATTAGGTTAGTCGAATAGGCCGCAACAGCGTCACTACCTACAGCAAATTTGAATTTTTGAGTAAAGCTGTTACCAACAATACCTTTTATCAAATCTGTGCCACCATCCTGACCGATCAATTGACCATAGCTATCAATAATGAAAAACGCTTTGTTGCGGCTGTTAGCTTTTAATAGCGCGATCAGCAAACAAATACCACCATTTACCCATTGAAAATTCAGGTTATAAAATCCTTGCGAAGTAAACACTTGGCTGTTATCACCTGAAAATGTTTGCGAAGTTGGCTCGCTGCTATTGTCGGTAATTTGAACGATGTTCTGCAAAGGATAAATCCTGCTATAAGGGCTGTTGTTTAATATCCCTGCCGCCAATGCGGTCTTTAATGCAGCGAAAGATGCTGTGGTATATGTTTGTCCTATAGGAACGAATAATATCGCTCTTGGGATACCTATATCATTGTAGCAAGCTTTAACGCCTGTGTTGCCCCCTGGCTGGTTGCAAACACTTATGTTTTTTACTCCCATGTTAGTAACAGTTTTTTAGTAATAAGTTTAATTTAACGTCTTTTAATTCAATGGCATCCACGTAATCGCTAAATGGATTTGCTTCTTCGCTTGGGCTATCACCACCCCAATAAGGCCAATCAATATGTCTGTGTGGTATTCCCTTAGCATCCGATATTATTCGGGGGTCTAAAGAAAGTTGGTTTAGTAACTCTAAATAAATAGGGTATAACACTGGCTTAAAGTTGTTGGTATATCTTTCGGCTGTCTTATCGGTATTATTACCCCATCTTGCAATTATTATGCGCAATGGTGAAACTTCCGCAACTCCAATAGTACCGCCCACATCTAAAGTTATAGGCATCCATAACCAAACTAATGGGTATTTCTTTGCGCCACCAGCTTCTTTGCCTTGCTGCACCAACGTACCGAATACCTCTTTATACTCGCCATATTGGTAATTTATACCGACAATTGTCGTGTCATATTCTTGCAAGGCGGGTAATAGTTTAGCATTTACCTTTGCTACAATTTCACCAAATATATCGGTTACAAATACTGGCTTGGCGGTCATATATTATTTTCAGTTATGCTATTGAATATTTCAGGAATGTTCCTAAACCCAATAGGGTATAAATAATAATCTTGTACCCACCAGCTTAGCATGTCGCGTTGCATTCTCCACCGTAACCATTGAGGCTCTACATATTCAGGGAATAAACCAGAAGTTGTTATGTAACGAATTATTTCGTATACACATTTTACCATTTCGTTAAATGCCCTTGTTTGTTTTCTGCCGTGATTGGTTACTGTAGCATTACCCGATTTTGGTTCCACGTTGCCCATACCTACGGTTTGAGTTACCTGATTTCTTATATAATAATAGTATATATAAGATGCTATCCCCGTTTTAAATTCAGGGATAGCAATCAAATCTACAAACCGTTGTTCGGTAATATTAGCGATAAATACAGCATAGAAAGTGTCGCCAAATAGTTGCCTCAAAAACAAACGCTCATATTTAGTTATGAAACTATTTAGTTCCCCAGATACTCCAGGTTGCGCTGCGTTTGCGATAAACAATTCGGCTTCAAAATCTGTAGGCTGTATTATGTTTGCCATTATTTTAGTGTTGCTTGGCCTTTTTTAACCAATTTGTCAGCTAATACACGGTGAACAGTATGCTCAACGCCATCACCTAATAAACTGCCAGATGTACCAACGATTACGGTATCTTCTTTAGGTCTTACTAAAGTGCCACCATCAACAACACTGTTTTGCGTGGTTAACGGTTTAATATCCTCCTGACCGGCGGGGATTATTTCTTCTTCTTTTGATTTTTGAGCCATGATATTTATTGTTAATAATTAAACGCCTGGTGCCAATAGTGCTGCTTTTACAGTTGCAAAAGACGCGGTTACAAATGATCCAATGTTATTAGTTGCGATATAATCTTTAAAGAAGTTCTCAACGATTATACGTTTACGGTTGTTATCAAAGTCACTTGATACAGAAGTTACCACGCTTGTGCCTGATACTGTTGCTGTAGTGAAATCAATACCGTAGCCGATACGGATAGTTAATGCCTCTTGTTCGATTTTAAACAAACCGCTTTCGCCTAATGTGAAAGTACCGATAGTTTGATAGGTAGAAGTTAACACTCTGAAACCCATCATTACTACAAGTCCATCTGGATTGTACATAGGTATCATCATGTAATAACGGCCCTGGCTATCTTTCTCTAAAGACAATCTCCATTTGTCTTGTGGATGTATAATCAACAAGTCAGGGAAGAAGTTTAAAGTTTCAATTTGGGCGGCAACTGCACCGATAGCATCATAATCGTTTGGCGCAACAAAGGTATCATCTAATGATGTACCAACATACCCAGCCGCTTGTGCTTGTAAGTCAGTTGTTAAAATAGCTGCGTAATCGCGTAGAATTTTATCATTGATAAGGTTCTGAATGATTTGCAATGCTTTTTTACGGAATTTCTCAAATTCCTCTGTAATTACGTATTTAGCTGCAACTTTTTTAGCTTTAGCGAAGTTACGTACCAACGCGGTAGAAACAAGGGGTTTAACTGCGCCCTCTGCTACTATAGCAAATGCACCTTGTTCTGATCCCTCTTCTAACCAAGTGGTATATTCTTCTAATTCAGCAACGGTAGTAACGTCAGCAATATCAAAGATATACTGAGTGCCTCTGCGTTTTTTAACTACACCGTCAATAACATTGAAACTTTCAATCATCGCTAATGGATAATTGTTTTCGTTAATGGTATTAGTAGTATCCATATTAGCTGCCGCGCGTATATTCAATACAACTTCACGTGCTGTGCTGCCATTACGGGTTTTTAGTATTTGCTCAACTTCGCCTGGTGTACCATCTTCTGGGAACAACAACGCATTTAAAGAACGTTGGATTAGTTCTTTAGTGTTATCATTGCTGATTTCGCCAACGCGGATGTTTTTAACTTTTTCAAGTTCTTCTGCGATGTTACGCAGGGTCAAGTTTACCTTGTCAGCATCATTGCTGTAAGAGCGCAACGCATCTAAAGGCAATCCGCTTAATGCGGTGTTTAAAAGCGACTCAACGCTTTCTTTGTTTTGATAGCCACGTGCTTCTATTTCTGTTTTTGCCGTTTCTTTAACTTGGGCTAACAGGGCATCATGGGCTGCTTTTTCCTCTGGTGTCATGTTTTAGTTTTTTAAATTGTTAATTAAATATTGATAATCGATGCCCCTTTTCTCGATCGGCTTTTCAGTTTGCAGGTCATTTAGCTTTGCTTCGTGAGCCATGCTTTCATTAAGCGATTTGTGAATGGCAAAAATACGCCTCGCCTCCAATTGATTTTGGCGGGGTAATGTCTTTATGAAATCCTCTGTTAATTCAAATATATCTTCGTTACCTAATGATCTAATGGCAAACGTACCCATATCAGACGGGATGGCAGTGCCGCTAATTTCAAACAACCTTGCGTTATAAATATCTATCACCTTATCTTCTTCGTTCCATTTCATAGAACGCTCATCAAATATATATTTAAAACCGTTGCTAAAGTTATTGATAGTACCACTGCGTAATTGAGTTAAGTGGTCATCTGCCCAGCTTACATCGTCCAATGGTTTTGTGCGAAAGTAAAGCCCGATATTATCCTCTTTCAATTCCTCAAACAAACCCATTGCCCTGCCATGCTCATCACGGTATTTTATTTGATAAGCGGCATTGCTACCTGGCCCGTTTTCTTCAATTGACCTTTTAAATGCACCCTTAAAAAAACGTTCTTGATGTAAATTGGTATTACCCCAAATAGCACCATATCCCTCAACTACCCTTTTATCAAGTAGCGAGGTGCGTTCTTGCAGTTGCCCGTCAATGTTTACAGTAGTGCTACTGTACGCTATCGGTGCTGCTCGTTTCTTCAGTTCCTGTATTTGTGCTTGCATTTGCTTTCAAATTTATAACATTTTTAACCATTTCCAATTCTTCGGGTGTTAAATCAAATAATTTCTTATCATAAACACCACCACTGCCTTTAGTGCCCTCGTTAGCGACAATCCATTCATTGAGCGTACATACACCATTTGTCCATCTTTCTAACCAGACACTACCCATTGTTTTATCGGTAGTTGCGCGCTCTTTTCTATTTTCCTGCAATTCAGGGATACTAGAAAAATCAGCATAGATATAACGCCTGTCAAAACCAAACTTGTTAGTCCATGCTTCGGCATAACGATTTGCACATGGGATAATAACGTTTGCATAAAAGGACTTCATGTCCGCATCTGCATTGGCAAATGTACTATTGTCTTTAGACGGCACTAAGTGACGTGGAACTTTAAGAGTGGCATATATAGCAACCGCATCTGCTAAAGTTTCATCGAATGGTTGCAATTCCTGTATGCTCATTGATGTTTTAACAAATTCAACTGGCGCGGCAGTTACACCTACCTGGTGTTTGTCGCCTTGCAGTCCATAGGTATTTTGAAAGTTCCTTTGAGCTTCTTCTTTCTCTGTTTTAGTTAAACTAATCAATCCGCTTTCGTCTGATTTCTTGGATACCAAAAACCCTAACGCTCCACGTTTGATATAAATAACACCCCTTGCTTCATATACAGGCAAAAGGTTTTTAATCGCTAACCTTGCACCGCATAATGGCGACCTGAATTTAGTTATATCACCGCTTGCCTGTAAATCGGTATTCATAAAAGGCAATACGTTGTTAACATCAAACTTGCGCGTGCCTACTTCGTAGCCCAATATCAAATCATCTAATTTAGTTGATGAATACAGGTCTGCGTTTTTATTAACCTTTATACAAACCTTTTCACTAGGCAGGTTAAACCAGCTTAGGAAATTCTTATATTCATTAGGAAGTGTAGATGGACGGTTGAAATACTCAATATTAGCCCCTGTAAGGTACTCATAGCATACCGCTTGATATACGAACTGTTTAAATGACATTAATGGATTAGGTCGGCTAAAAAGGCGGTTAAAATCCTTATCTGAATAGTCTACCTCATCGTTCCATGACTTACGTAACTGCCATGTAGCATCTGCAACCCTTGAAGCTATTTCGTTTATTGGTGCAAATATCTCTGGCAACGTGTAAAATAAGTTAATGAAGTTCTGTCTGCCATATTCTCCATATAGCAAATTATCAATTGTTCTGTTTAGCCTTGCGGGGGCATCGCCAGAATATTCATAATCATTCATTTGGTATTGGTCACCAAACGGGCCTTGTACGTAAACTTTATCGGATAAGCTATCGGCAGGCATTGACCTGTGTTGCATGGCAATGTCTTTGCCCCATGTAGTAGGATTGTACCAGGTCATTTAATTAGAGTTGTTACCATACAAATGTGCAAAATTCTTTTCATAATATACTGCTAACATTTCGCAAAGGTCGGGCGCATCGTCGTGCTTGTTGCCTCTGCCTGCCTCCTGAATACGCAAATATGACGTTAAATTTCGCATAAATTTAGCATATTCTGGATAATCGTTATAATCTTTACGAAAATAGAAATTATTTCTTATAAAACTAGCACGATTTAATATACGACTATGTTTGCCCGTACGCGGACGTAATAACCTAAATTCACCCTGAAAGTTTTTTTGCTCTAATTCAACACGTACGCGCTCTGCCGTTTCTTTCCACCCCATAATGGCTTCAACACCGCAACTACCTGCTTTTACCTGTAGGCATAACTTAACCAATGCGGCTTCATTAAAGTCTGCCCCATCGGTATTGTACAGCACATCGGTTATATAAATCTTATCACCAATCAACTTACTTGCACCCGTAGCAAAGTCATCACCACCATCACCAGCAGGATCGGCAGCTACATAACAGAAGTCTGGGTCTGATAAACCTTTAACTACATTTGGGTCGTAAAAATGTAGATCATCAATTGGGAATAATAAACCTGCTTTGGGCTTAGGGTTTTGATTGTACTGCCTTTCATAAACAATATCATTAGCCTGCTTCATAGCTAATAATTCAGTTACAGTATGTTTAAAAGGCCACAATGATGTACCATCTTCTTTTAAGCATGGTAATGATATTACTTCCCATTCATCTTGTTCACCATCACGTTGTAAATAGCCAGCCAAATCATTTGGGTGTAGGCGTTGCATAATAACGATAATAGGTGTATGCCTACTGTTTACCCTATTGCGTATCGTACTATCAAAACGACTGTTAACCTTTTCACGTATGGTGTCCTGATCTGCATCCTCTGGCTTAACTGGGTCATCAATGATTATGGCACCACCAAAACTAAATTTCTTTTCTAATTGACTTTTACCTGTTTGCTCAATTCCGTTTAACCATTCGTCGAAATCTTCTTCCTCATCAACTTTACCAGCACCAAATCCTGTTACCTGTCCACCTGCGGCACGTGCTAATACCCCACCATTCTGTGTAGTGTACCATTTGTTTTTTGCTTTGGCATCTTTCTTTATTTGAACTGCGGGGAATAATTGTTGGTATGCTTCGGTTTGAATTAAATCCTTTACCGTTTCAGAGTTATCCAATGCCAAATCGTCGGCATAAGATAGGTGTATGAATTTAGCGGATGGATTTAGTGCCAGCCCATGTGATATAAAAGCCTTTACTGCTAATTCGGTTTTACCGTAACGTGGTGCAATGTTTATTATCAAGCGTTTTAGATCGCCCGACAATATACGCTCCAATGCATTGCATATAATTTCGTGGTGTTCACCAATAACAAATTTTCTGTTATATTGGTGTTTGAAAAAGTAACGGGTGTGAAATAGTAGTGACTTTAAACACTTGACTTTTGAAACCGTAAGTATATCAATATCGTTAATAACTTCCATCTAATTCTTTTGAAAGCTGTTTTATTTCTTCATTAGTAAGATTGATGTTTGTGTTTTTATTGTCAAACGTACCGCTTATCTCAACTTTAGGCGATCCATACGCACTATCCATAATAGCCTTGTAAGCATTAACATCTCCTTTAGAAATAGCGTTTCCCAACAAAACAAGAGTTGATATTTCTTCTGCCGTCATTCGTTTATCTATGCCAGGAAATAACTCTTTAACTCTATCAAAAACATCATCGGGTAATATTGCTACCATTTCCAATACATGTTTTGCAATAGTAGAACGGTTTTTAACTCCCTCTGGCCTACCGTCTACATTTCGCCTCGGGTCTTCACCTTTAAGAAATGGTTTAAGATTTTTTTCGTTTGCCATAAATTATATAAAAGTTACTTTATCACCATCTAATTCCAATAATCTTATTGGTAAATTATTAGTTTTTATAATTGATATTATTGATGTAGGAATATAGTTAGACGCTATAATTAAGCGAGGGTAATTATCAATTTGAATTTTACATAGTTCAGCATAAAATAAAATCTGACCAATTGCAGATAATAAATGCATATCACTAGTGTATTTTTTAACCTCTATTAGAGTGGCTGTATTATTATTGTGAAATACCAATATATCACATATACCGTTCGTGTCAGAACCTTTTATTCTTAAGTTAGTTAGTGTACGTTTTACACCCCCAAAAAAACACTTTTCACATATATCATCGATGTTATCGACAATGTGATTTTGAATATCTAATTCACTACCTAGAAAATTAAAATTTTGTATATGCTTCACAGTATCCTCGCAGTTTTTTTACTTACAAATCTATACAAATAATTCCTTACAATGCAAAAGAAAATGTTAATTAGTTATATTAAGTGCAATTCTGCGTTTACCACTTATTTCTAATTCATGTTGGGTGTAAGGCGCACGCGAATAACTATCTTCGCTAATAGGTGTATCAAGTTCTATTAAAGCTAAATTAGCCTGTTCAATATTATCATAATCAAATTTACAATAGTAATTATCTGGCCCACGTAAATTATTAAGCAGGTCAACAATCGTATATATAAATGTTTTTTTAGGGTTAAATGGCTTTGTACATATTAACCACCTATCGTTACAAGCCTTTATAGTGAAAGGTCTTTTGTGTTCTGCGAATTTTATCTTGTCGCCTACGTTGTACTTTTTCATACTTTCTTTACTGGTTTAAATGAGGGGTGAAATAATCTTTTTAAGGTGAGTTTGGTTGTCTTTAATAACCTTGTACTTTATTTCACCCCATCCCATGTATTCGGCTATCATTAATTTAATGTCGTTTTCGCCAATTCCAAAATCAGCTAAATAACCCAATGCCCTCAATTTCTTAATAGTTTCGTATTGACGCTGTAAATGTTCACTATATAAAGTTATTCCATCAACTAAGAATACGTCTGCCTGTATTGTCTTAATTTCAATTATTAATGGCACACCTTCGCCAAATATAAACAAGTCTAACATCTTATCATCACATGATTGACCTGACCTTATTTTAGCCAAATAAGGTGTTAATTGAATACCAGCAGCAAAGTCACTCAAAAACAATATACCTGGATATGTTTCACGCAACCATTTGCAAATTTTAGTTTGTAGTGCTGTTTCGCTATTATCTTTTTTATCCTTAATCTGTTTAGCTGTTACAATCTTCATCTTTTTAGCTGAAGTATAAAGATTAAATGGATTGGAGTTGTCTAGGATGTTGGATTTCATAATATATAATCTCCTGTATCTTGTTTTTTAATTATACCAATTTTAATTAACACGTCTAGTGTAGGCTTCGTAAAACTCATTAACTCTCTTGTTTCATATCCAGATGGATGAGTAAATGGCTCTTTACTTACAACCCTGTTATGAGCATAGTATTGGCTGGGCCTAATAAAACTTCCCTCATTTTCCATTAAGCAATTAATAACATTAGCCTGCGCTTGTGATAATTTTCTATTTTTCATACTCCATATTTCATTTTAAGTTCATCAATACTTTTACCCTCTTTCCATAATATCCTATCACGTTCTAATTGATAGGCTGTTATTCGTGGGTCTTTTGTTATTACTCTCGGTTTAGCTTTATACTTCGTTTTCTCAATTTCTATAAAATCCCCTTTTAAGTTTGAAATTAGGTGGCGTTTGTAGTCTTTAGGCATGGTTGTGCAGTTGTGCATGAGTTGTGCAAGCCTTGCACAAGTGTAATTTAATGATTATTAACAAGTTATCCAACATTTGTGCAGTTGTGCAGATTTTTAGCCTAATTAATATATAATATATATATAGTTTAAAATTATTATCCTGTGTTTTTTGCATAAGTTGCACAAGATATTTAAAGATGCCTAAAAGTTTGCACAAGTTGCACAACTGGCTTAAAAACCGTGTTTTTGGTATCGTTAAGGCTGTTTTTTGTTGTGCAAGTGAGTTGCACAAGTTTTGCACAACTGCACAAGAGGTGTTTTTTATCATAACTAACTGATTATTAGTAAATTTTGTTATAAATTGCACTACTTTGCGCTCCTTTCTTATCTAAAATTTGTCCTTTTTTATCACACCATCTTAAAAGTATGGAACGGATATTATTGTCTTTCATCTTAAGTTCTCGGCCTATTTCTATGGCTTTTAATGCTGAAAATTGTTCAGGTAGTGAGTTATAAAACTTTTCATTAATGCCTGTAAGCTTATCTAAGGGCGTTACAGGCGTTAATATCTTCATGGCCTTATTCATATTACCTAAAAAGTATTCAGTTAACCTGATAGCCCTTTCCATGCTTTGTATGGATATTGTATTGCTATAACTATTTGGGTTATTCATAACCTCAATAATTAAGCAGAAACGTAAACAATAGTCTTGGTACTTAGCAATGATACCCTTTACCTGATCGGACTGACTGGCATTATATTTACGGTTTTTATTATTAAACCATTCAGCGTATAAAGAATTAGCCTCATTTGACATTGTGTATAAACGGTCTTTATCCCTAAACTCATTTATAGTATCAATCAGGTTATAGTATTCTGTTTGTAGTTCTAAAGGAAAATCCCGTTGTGTCCAGTCAGGTTTATATTCAGGCTCAGGGTATAAGAATAAAAACCTATGGAAAAACCCATTATGCTCATTTGCATCACTACTTAAAATATCTAATACTCCAGGCTGAATACCACCAACAATTGTGCAAAATGGATTTTCCACCTTATCCTCATCCCTGCTTATACGCTGCATCAATACAGGCGACCCACTCCAAAGTTCCAACCATTTTTGCAACTCATCACCGTCACCGTATCTATTCATGCGCTTCATAAAACCAGCAAACTCATCAGCATAAAGGCAACAACCTTGTTGATTAAAAGATAGTATTTTTATAACCATTTCTATGGTACTGTCCTTAATTAGCATTTGGTGCATTACGGGTTTTGTAGGCTCGGTTATACCGTCACCTTTTTTTTGATTTTTATACTCTGAAAGTTTAATGATATAATCTTTTTTCTCATGCAGATATTGTTTATAAAACATATCATCAATCAATTCCAAAGGCTTATATATAGCTTTCATGGCTGGAGTTTTAGATGCCCCAGGCGGAGCAACAACCGTCATATACAAAATAGGTTTAACAAAATAACCTGCATTAGCTCTAAGCCGACAAGAGTTGCCAATTAAAGTAGATACAGCCGTTAAAGCAAAACCGCCCAAATAATCATGCTGAATAAATTGACCTTTAATGAAATTTAAAATTGCATCTGGAAAAATGTCATAAGGAAACTTTAGTCTATCCTCTTTTATTAATGGCTGATTGGTTACGGGTTGTTGCGCAATAATTTCAATCCCTGCGCTTTCACACAATAATATTATTTCTTCAACTGTTAATATCCAATCTTTATCGTTTTTATAAAATAGTATTTTAGTCGGGCTTAAGTTCCATGATGTATCGTCTTTATTGATTCGGTCATTAAAGCAAGGAAACCCGGCTATTGAAGATGTAAATAATTGCAGGTTTTTTGTAGAATAATAAGCCTTTGCCGAATAAGTTGCTTTTGATCCTACACGTAACATCGGTATAAACTTATCCTTTGCCCGTGTTTTATATTTATCTGCTACAACTAAACCAATTTCAGATAATAAGTGGGTAAATATTTCATCTGTGCATTTACTATCAAATTGCAAACAAAGGCTTTCATATTCTAAAGGATATGATTTTACAATCTCATTTGATTGACTATTTAATTCGGGTTTATATTTATCAAAGTGGGCTGCACATGATGTAATAATGTCAAACTGATCATCTGTTAATTCAGATAAATCATTAAACTCATTATGTATCATTTCATAGCCAGGGGTTGGATCGCAATAGGCTAAAGTTCCGCCAGTATAAATAGCTATAACTTCTTCGCCTTTTTCTTCTTTAGCTAAACTAATTTTAGATGATAATTTACTATACTTAATATAAACATGATAGCCACCGTTGCGGGTTGTTTCAATACAAACCTTTTCAAAAATACCATCATCTAATGAAGCAACCGCACGTTTCCAATTATCAAAAACAGACTTATCTTCTGTATTTTTCAGGTCAAAGTCAACGCATCCAAATGGGCTGAATAACTTAATAGCCATACCATTGGCTTCATGCAATCCTTTTATAATGGTGCCAAAAGTAGCCTCATTATAAGTTTCAGGTGTTATTTCACTATGTGCTATGTAATGACTATCAGCCGACTTGGTTTCCGTGTTCCATTTTAATGGTATAGGCATAAGACCCATACGAAACAGGTCTAAAAATGTAGTATCGGTCATACAGTAGCAGGTTTAAACATAAATTTATCTGCTATTGTACAGCACTTTTTATAAAATTCCATCGGATTAATAGCACCTTTCATAGTGTTGCAAATTGCACAAGCAGGGACTATATTCCCAAAAACATTAGCACCTCCTCTTGACAATGGTATATAATGATCTAAGTGCCAATTTTTAAGATTTAATTCACATCCGCAATAAACACATTTAAAATTATGTGTTTTAAGTGTTTGTGCCACATGGATAGGTGTAATAAAGTGTCTTGCTCTTTGATTTGCCCCGTCGGCACGTTGTTTGCAGTTAAATTTAACAATTGTATTGTTTATTTCATCTGAAATTTCTGAAACAAAGTCACTTACAATTATGCCATTTAAAGGCATATAATTTGTTTCGTTTTGTAAGGAAAACTTAAACTGCTGGGTAAGTTTAACATCGGGCATGAAATTCTCTATCATAAGATATAGCAAGTTCATTTTTTCGCCATCAACCGTAACAAAAACATTTTTAGTTTTTTCATCAATTTCATTTATTAAAATAATATCCTTTTTAGGAGACGCTACCTTAAAAACAAAACCGCCAACATGGATAAAATGCTTTGGATGGTTTTTTAATTGTTTGGTTAATTTATAGTTCATATAATAATAAAACCCTTACCGCCCTTTCCCGGCTTCTACTCGGTACTTAGGCAATAAGGGTTTTTAAAATATTGTTTGATAGCGTAATTAGAAGCTGGCTATCCTGATTAATTACGTTACTAATATAGTAACATTATTCAACTTTCCACAGGCTTAAAGTATTATAGTACTTACCGTTGTATTCACGGCCACGCAGGTTAAAATGTACTTTAACATCCTGACCGATACTCAAATTGTCAAGTAATGCTGTTTTGGTATTTACTGCCTCAAAACTTATTGTTTCGGGGTATTGTGGATTTTCAGCATACTCCACAATAAGTAATCTTTTTGTTAGCTTATCGCTAATTACTTCATCTTCGGTTACTTTTAAAACCTTTCCGTTTAATTCCATATTCGTTCGTTCTTTTTTTTTAATTACACTACTAATATAAGAAATTATTTACTTTTTCTAACCTGTTTTCTTTTAATAATTCCTAACATTTGCAATTCGTGCGTCTTTGACCTAATTGCATAAATAGTACGGTTAATATGTAACATTTGTTCGGTGTCCTTTGTAGTTGGATATAATTTAATAAGCAATCTTAACTCGTCTGCACTCCACTCATCGTAGTTTCCCACAACCTTTCTCGGCAAATACTTCTTTACCATCTCACTTTCCAGCGCATCAGCAAACTTCAAACGACCCCCATTCTCGGCAATCATAGCTTGTAAATCAAAGTATAGTTGCGATGTTGGTTTTAAGCCTGGGAATATATATGCGTTCATCATTCAATCTCCTTTAACCAAAGTTCCAAAACTGCTATACTTTTTTCAATTTCCTGTTTAAGCGGGTCTTTTTTGCCGCCACGTTCCAGGCGTTTCACAACGTCGAATAAGTAAGCATTCCAATTTCGCTCGGTGGCAACTTTATATAAGCTGCCTTTTGTGTTGTCGTAGTAGGGTGGGTGCATTTTCTAAAAGATTTTAATTTGTTCAGCTAATTTTTGTTCAGGTGCAAATAGTTTTGTTTGGGCTATGTGGGTGGCAAAGCGTTTTTCTTGGGCTTGGTAATATATTTTATCTAACTCACAACCGTAAAAGTCAAAGCCTAAATCGTAAGCTGCTATGCGTGATGAGCCAGAGCCGAGGTGGGTGTCGAGGATTTTATCGTTGGTGTTGGCATAGTTATTAAGTAACCACACGTATAAAGAAACTGGCTTTTGAGTAACGTGTATTCTTTGTTCTTGTATTGCTTTTTTAAAACCAGCCCATAAAAATTCAAACTTATTACATTTACAATCAAAGCTACTCCATGCTAATTCACACATAGATAAATGTTCTTTAATATCGGCCTTTTTATCCCAAACTATCCACCCCTTAGATGGGGTTAAATATTCTGTAAAATAGTTGCCACCCCAAATTATTTGATTTTTAGAAACTCTTTTTAATTCAATAAAATATTCTGCATTTGGAGTTGAACTATCATCAAATTTTAAATATTTTTTACTTTTAGGATTTGCCCATTTTTTAGTTGGCCTATCTCCAGTAACATTCCTTTGACCGCTTTCTTTAATCCCATAAGGCGGATCAACCACAGCCAAGTCAAAAAACTTATCAGGATAGCGAGCCATCATAACCATATTATCTTCGTTTGTTACTTCACTTATCATAATTCTATTATTATTAATTT
>Ga0247805_1000362_pt1 | contig 24371 bp, 16 predicted proteins | sample UWRJL044104R1_FD_180930 | JGI IMG/M metagenome (GOLD analysis project Ga0247805, IMG submission 180930) | Plant litter microbial communities from Arlington Agricultural Research Station in Wisconsin, United States - UWRJ-L044-104R-1 | ecosystem: Environmental > Terrestrial > Plant litter >... | reverse complement strand
GGAGCCCCGAAGTGCAGGTCGCAATGCTGACCGCACGCATCAAGGACCTCACGGAGCACTTGAAAGAGCACAAGCACGACCACCACTCACGTCGTGGCCTGCTTCTGCTGGTTGGCCAGCGTCGTCGACTTCTCGGCTACCTGTCCGACGTGGACATCGCCCGCTACCGTACGCTCATCGAGCGCCTCGGACTGCGTCGATAACTTCTTCGGTCACGCCGATCTTGGCTGCAAAGCTAAAGAAGAGCTGATTAGCTAGAAAAGAGCGAGCCGTCATCCGCAAGGATGGCGGCTCGCTTCAGTTAAGCCAGAACTGCTACTCCGCGACATCCAAACCGGAAATGCGGTCGGCGACCGCCTCGACGATTTCGCGAAACTCGAGTTCTGACAGTCCGTCGTATGACGTCAGGGTCGTGCGCACAACGAGGTTGCCGCGCTGCACATCGATTGAGTAGAAGCGGCCGGAGTCGGTGGTTTCGGTCCAACCGACGGCGGCGACGTTCTTCGGGATGTCGAGCTGTGCTGCCCGGGAAACCTCCGCGCTCCAGGTCTCGCCATCGCGCGTGAAGTCGTACTCGCTGCAGCCCTTGAGGCCGGTGTCGAGCGCGACCATGTGCTCGACGGCCGTTGCCGAGTCGGGAAAGTACCGCACGATTTGCTGCAGGTAGTTGGTCTCCCACGTGTCTGAGTGGACCCCGTCTACGTAGAGGTCGATTCGTTCCGGGTCGATATCCGGGCCCGGATCGCTCACGATGGGCGACATGCCGTAGGCGACGAAGCACGATTCAGGGGCACCTTCGAAGTCATCCCAGTCGGTTCGCGCGTAGTTGTACTCGTCGAAGACGCTCGTCGAGAAGCTGCCGTAGTCGTACTCGGTCAGCCCCCAGAACTCGAGTTCCTCGTCGGTGGGAATCTCGGCCGCGCTCGTAGTCTTCTCGGTGAAGCACTCGCTTTCGCAGTCGGTGGGGTTGCGCGCGAGCGGGCTCGACTTCTCGCCCGCGAGCGGTGCGGGCTCTGAGCCGAGAGGATCCCGATCGCCCGAGAGCACTTCGTCGACGTACGTGCTCACGATGACGCCAGCCACACCCACCACCACGGACAGGGTCACTGCGCCGCCGATGATGAGCCCTATAGCGAGCGGCGAGAGTTTGCGACGCGGCGATGCAGGCGGGGTGGATGTCGCGGGGCCGACGTACTGCGGCCGCTCGAACTCGCGCGGCGCATACTGCGGCTGCTCGTACTGCGGGGGCACAAAGGAGGGCAGTCGACCGGCCGGTAGAACATAGGCTGGCGCGGCTGGCGCGGCCGGCGCCGCCGCTGGCTCGATCGAACTGTCGCCGGTATCGGTGCCCTCGGGTGTCTCAGCCATGGCGAAAAGGTACAGCACGCGAGAGATGCTCGCCGACACTCTGAGAGACTTGACCCATGAACAAGTCGACAGTCATCTCCATCATCGTTGCGATTCTCGCAATCGTCATCGCCTGGTGGCTGGTCAACGTGCTGTTCAGCGTGATCTACTTCGTTGTGAAGATCATCATCGTGCTTGTCGTCGCGGGGCTTGTGTACCTGGCGCTGCGTGGGGTTTTGGCGCGCAAGTAGTCTCGCGCGGCGCAACTAGCTCAGGGCTCGAACTGATCTCGGCTTCGCTCGATCTGATCTCGACGAGCTCGATCACCAGAGGCGCTCGATCACCGAGAGCTCTCGATCAGCGGGCTCGCTTTGCCGCAGCCTTTGCCGCCTTCTTGCGCAGCTTCTGCTGACGCTTTGTGCCGTTGACCACGTTGTTGACCTGGGTCACCGCTGACGCGTGCAGTGCGGTATTCGCGAGCTTGAAGGCGAGTTCTTGCTCCTCGGGGGTACCGCGGTCGTTCTTGGCCGCAGCCTTCTCGGCTTCCTGTTCTTCGGCCTCGCGTGCCTTGCGTGTCTTTCGGTCTTCGCGCGCATCGTGCGCGGCACCGACCGGGTCTTTCTGCGCGCGGATCGCCCGCCCCTGGGTCACGTCGCGTTCGTGCTGCGCCGCGGTCTTGTCGCTCACCGCTGTATCGCGCGGCGGCAGCTGGATGTGCTCTTCGGCCGCGATGCCCGCCTGCAGCTCGCGCCCGCGCTCGAGCTCGGCGTCGAGTTCCGCGCCGAACAAGAGGGCGATGTTCGAGATCCAGACCCAGAGCAGAAACACGATGACTCCACCGATGGCCCCGTAGGTTTCGTCGTAGCTGGAGAAGTTCGCCGCGTAAAACGCGAAGCCGACGGATGCGACGACCCAGACGACGAGGGCAACGAGAGCCCCGACGCTCATCCAGCGGAACTTGGGCTGCTTCACGTTCGGCGTCGCGTAGTAGAGCACGGCGATGACAAGCACGGCGAAGAACGCGAGTATCGGCCACTTGACCACGTTCCACACGGTGAGACCAACGGTGCCGATGCCGAGCAGGCCTGCGACGTTTTCGGCGATGGGGCCGCTGATGACGAGCAGCACGGCAACAGCGACTGCAACGACGATGGCAAGCACGGTGACGAGGAGGGTGATGGGGCGCAGCTTCCAGACCGGGCGGCCCTCCTGGATCGCGTAGATGCGGTTCATCGCGCGAGCGAATGCGCCGACGTAGCCCGAGGCGCTCCAGAGGGCGCCCGCGATTCCGATGACGAGCGCGAGGCCAGCGGCAGGTGCGCTCGTGATCGCGAGGATCGGCTCCTTGACCGCTTCGAGTGTCGTCGACGGCACAAGCCCGCCGACGAGGTCGAGCAGCGCGCCCGTTGTGTCGTTGGCGTCGCCGAACAGTCCGAGAATCGACACAAATGCGAGCAGGGCGGGAAACACCGCGAGCACGCCGTAATAGGTGAGGGCTGCCGCGAGATCCGTTGCCTGGTCGGCGGTGAACTCACGCACCGTCTTGAGAGCGATGTACTTCCACGACGGCTTTGTTATGTCGCCAAGGGAATCCGGCTTGCGCGGGTCTTCCGGGTCGGGTGCCGTTGCGGCTCGGGTGCTCGCGTGCTGTCCGGTCTCTTGTGCCATAACTTCAACGCTAGGCGGGCGGGGGACCGCGACATCCAAACCCGGCCTGTATTGAGGGAACGTTCAGGAATGACCCAATTACTGGGGGAAAACCCTTACAAGGCAACGGTTCGTCGCGCCGTAAACTTGCGTTCTTACCCTTGGAGATTTACACGATGAATAAGCCCGGTTTCGGCGCCCGCCTGCGTTATTGGTTCGACAACGTTATGTCGAAGGGCCTCGTGGCCCTGACCGGGCTCCTCGCCCTCGTCACCCTCGTCTTTATTCTGATCTTCGCCGCGATCGTGGTGATTTTCCACATCTACCCGGAGCCCGACGGCGTCGCAGCACCGCTCGACTTCGGCGAGGCGCTGTGGGCAAACCTCATGCGCGCGATGGATGCTGGCGCTGTTGGTGGCGACTCTGGCTGGGGCTACCGCTTCGCCATGCTCATCGTGACAATCGGCGGACTCCTCATCGTCGCAAGCCTTATCGGTATCGTCTCCGGTGCGTTCAACACAAAGGTCGAGGAGCTGCGCAAGGGCCGCTCGAAGGTCATCGAAAAAGACCACACGCTTGTGCTCGGCTGGAGCACAAAGGTTTTCCCGATCGTGAGCGAGATTGTCATCGCCAACGAGTCGCGCCGGAAGGCCGTGATCGTCATTCTTGCCGACGGTGACAAGGTCGAGATGGAAGACGCGATCCGCTCGAAGATTCCGAAGACCGGCAACACAAAGATCATCGTGCGCAGCGGTGACCCGATGGACCTCACCGACCTCGAGCTCGCCAACCCGCACACGGCGCGCAGCATCATTCTTCTCGCCCCCGAGCTGAGCGACGACCCCGACTCCGTCGTCATCAAGACGGCTCTCGCCATCACCAACAACCCGAACCGCAAAGACAGCGATTACCACATCGTCGGTGAGATCCACGATCCCGCCAACCTCGAGGCCGCGCGACTCGTCGCCAAGCACGAGGCGAGCTGGGTGCTCGCCAACGATCTCATCAGCCGCGTCACCGTGCAGACCTCACGCCAGAGTGGACTGAGCGTCGTCTACACCGAGCTTCTCGACTTCGACGGTGACGAGATCTACTTCACAACGCAGCCTGGCCTCGTTGGGCAGACCTACGCCGAGACGCAGAAGGCGTTCGCCGAGTCCGCGGTGATCGGCTTTGTGAAGGCCGACACCGTGAGCATCAACCCCGCAGCGGAGACGGTTTACGAGAGCGGCGACCAGCTCATTGTTATCGCCGAAGACGACAGTGTCATCCGCGTCGCGGGCACGGGCGAGGCAGACCTGAGTGTCATCAACGAGCACACGGCGGTCGAGGCGGCTCCCGAGCAGACGCTGATCCTCGGCTACAACCGCGGACTGCACGCGATGCTCAATGAGCTCAGCCAGTACGTGGCTCCCGGCTCGAGCGCTGTCGTTGTCGCCGACGTCGAAGCGCCGACATTCGCGCAGTACGCGAACCTCGCCGTGACGTTCCAGTCGGGCGATGCGACGAGCCGCGCCGTGTTGTCGAGCATCCCCGTCGTCGACTTCGAGCACATCATCGTTCTTGCCTACAAGGACACGATGGACATCCAGCGCGCCGACGCCAAGACGCTCATCACGCTGCTGCACCTGCGCGAGATCGCAGACGAGGTTGGTCTCGACCTCAACGTTGTCAGCGAGATGATCGACGACCGCAACCGCCAGCTCGCCGAGGTGACCCGCGCCGACGACTTCATCGTGAGCGACAAGCTCATCAGCCTGATGCTCTCGCAGGTCTCGGAGAACAAGCAGCTCACCGACGTCTTCGAAGACCTCTTCTCGAGCGCGGGCAGCGAGATCTACCTGCGTGCCGCCGAGCGCTACATCAAGCCCGGCGTCGAGATCGACTTCTACACCGTGCTCGAGGCGGCCCGTCAGCGCGGCGAGACTGCGATCGGCTACCGCGTCGCCGCTGACGCTCGCAACGGCGACAAGGCCTACGGCGTTCACGTGAACCCGCGCAAGGCCGGACGCTTCACCTTCGCCGCCGGCGACAAAGTCATTGTGCTCGCAGAAGACTAAAAGCGCGAAGAACCATAACGCTGACCGAGCGGTAAGTGAATGGCTGGACTACGGGTTCTACCCCCGTATAGGGTTCAGCACACACTAATTCACTCGGTCAGCGTTGTCCGTTGTGCCGGCGCTGACCGCTCAAGAGAGTAGGTCAACATCGTGGTTGTTCAACGCTTTCTGATCGCCGGGGCCGCGTCCCTCGCGCTGGCGATAGGCGGGGTGGTGCCAGCGGTTGCGGCTCCCGCGCATCACAACTCTTCACCGGATCTCGGTGCGAACGTCACAGTTTTTGATCCGAGTATGCCGACGAGCGACATCCAAGCCGCTGTTGATGCGATCTCTGCCGAGCAGGTGGACAACGAGATGGGCGAGGAGCGCTACTCGCTCTACTTCCTGCCGGGGGAGTACGGCTCGGTCGAGGAGCCGCTGCTGTTGCAGGTGGGCTATTACACCGAGGTCGCGGGTCTCGGCGAGCTGCCGACCGACGTCACGATCAACGGTCACATCGACGTCTATAACCGGTGCCTGACCCCGGACAACTGCATTGCGCTCAACAACTTCTGGCGCTCGGTGTCGAATCTGACGATCAACGTCACGGGTGGCGAGGGCTGCCGGTCGACGGCGAACTTCTGGGCCGCGTCGCAGGCGGCACCGATGCGGCGGGTCAAGGTCAATGGCCCGCTGAGCCTGATGGACTACTGCACCGCCGGCCCGCAGTTCGCGAGCGGCGGCTTCATCGCGGACTCCGTGACGGGCGACGTCACAAACGGCTCGCAGCAGCAATACCTCGTTCGCAACTCATCGATCGGCACATGGTCGAACGGCGTCTGGAACCAGGTATTTTCCGGTGTGGATGGCGCGCCAGCAACGTCATTCCCCACACCGCCGTACACGACGCTCAACGAAACACCGCTGAGTCGCGAGAAGCCGTTCCTCTACGTTGACGGCGGCAAGTACCGCGTGTTTGTTCCTTCGGCGCAGAAGAACTCGAGCGGAACCTCATGGCAGGGCGGCGACCAGGCCGGCCGATCGTTGTCGCTGTCGAAGTTCTTCGTTGCACACCCCGCGACTTCCGTGAGGGACATCAACCGCGCCCTGCGTTCCGGCAAGAACCTGCTGCTCACGCCCGGTGTCTACAACGTGCGCGAGCCCATCAGGGTCGAGCGCAAAGACACTGTTGTGCTCGGTCTCGGCTTCGCGACGCTCACGGCGCAGGGCGGTACGACCGCACTCACCGTCGGCGATGCTCCGGGGATCGTCATCGCCGGGCTCACGATCGACGCGGGTGCGCGCAGCTCCGACGTTCTGCTGAAGGTGGGTTCGAAGCACGGCAACGGGCACGGTCAGGCAGCTGCGAAGAACCCGACGACCCTGAGCGACGTGTTCTTCCGCATCGGTGGACCGCACGTGGGCCGGGCGAAGGTCTCGCTCGAGGTCAACAGTGACAACGTGCTGCTCGACCACCTGTGGGTCTGGCGTGCCGACCACGGCGAGGGGGTCGGCTGGAACGTCAACACAACGAAGAACGGTGTGATCGTCAACGGCGACAACGTCACGGCGACGGGGCTCTTCGTCGAGCACTTTCACCAGTACAACACCATCTGGAACGGTGAAAGCGGTCGGGTGATCTTCTACCAGAACGAGCTGCCCTACGACGCTCCAAACCAGGCTGCGTGGCGACACGGATCGAGCCTCGGCTGGGCCGCGTACAAGGTCAACGACAAGGTGAAGAAGCACGAGCTGTGGGGCGGCGGCGCGTACATCTACACAAACGTCGACCCGTCGCTGCACGCGAGTCGCGGGTTCGAGGTTCCGGTGCGACCGGGCGTCAAGCTGCACAGCCTGCTCACCGTCAACCTCGGCGCGGGAACGATCGATCACGTCGTGAACGACACCGGCGCCGCGGTCGACAACTCCAACACCGGCACACCGAGCTACGTGGTGAGCTTCAACTAACGGGCTCTCTATAAAAGAGGGTGGGGCCGACGGTTGCGTCAGCCCCACCCTTTTACTTTGCTACCTTTTTGGCCGCCGACGTCGCCACCGATGTCGCGTAATAAAGAGGTGCAACAGTCACGCGCACACTGATCGACTTTCCCTTGTCTTTCGATGTGAGTGTGTAGCTCGACTTCGTCGCCCCGCTGATCGCGACCCCGCCCCGCAGCCACTGGTACGAGTAGCCGCCGATGGCACTCGGCCAGGTTCCCTTCGACGCGGTGAGCTTTTTGCCCGACTTCGCCGTACCCGAGATTGCGGGCTTCTTCGTCGGTGTGAGCGCGCCGCCGCGTTCGATGGTTGTGGCCGCCGACGTCGCGGAACCGATCGAGCTCGCACCGTTCTTCGCCGTCACGATCACTTGGATGTCGCCACCGAAGTCGACGGGCTGCACCGTGTAGCTTGCCGATCGCGCTGTCGCACCGAGCGAGACGCCGTTGCGCAGCCACTGGTAGCTGTACGTGAGTGCCGGCAGAGTCCACGTGCCCTTGCTCGCGCTCAACTGGGTGCCGACTGTCGCGGCGCCCGTGACCTGCGGGAGCGTCAGTGCGTCGTTCGCCCAGGGGCGGGTCGACGTTGTGACGATGCGGAAGGTGCGCTCGAGTGTCGCCTCGGAGTTGCCCGCGACATCCACCGACCGGTATTTGACCGAGTGGTCACCAGCCCCCGTGACAACGACGGTGAGGGCAGCGGGGTTGAGGGTCACCCAGTCGCCGCCGTCGACCGAGTACTCGGTGCGCGCGAGGCCGGATACTGCGTCGTTCGCCGTGAGGGTGACGCGAGCGCGACCCGCGACGACGTCTGCGGCGGTCGTTGCCATCTCTGCAACCGTGACCGGCGCCGTGTGGTCGAGAGCGAACTCCGTGACGGCGATCACGCTCGAGTTGCCGGCGGCATCTGTCGCGCGGTAGCTGAATGAGTGGAGTCCCTCGGCGGCGATCGTGACGGGTGACACGTAGGGCGTCCACGACTGGGCGAGGTCGAGCTTGTACTCAACGACTACGCCCCCCGCGCGGTTGTCGGCCGCGGTCAGGGCGACCGTCGCCTCGCCCGTGCTCCAGCCCGCGTTTGTCAGAGGTTCGGTGAACCGAACGTCGGCACTCACCGCCGGCGTCACTGTGTCTGCCGGAACCGGGAGGGTCCAGACGTCGGCGAGCGATGGATCGTAGTTGCCGGTCGTGTGGCGGAAGGTGATGCGGGCCGTGCCGTCGGTGCTGAATGCTGCCGGGTCGTCGACGAGCACCTGGTAGGTGCTTGTGCCGCCAGCGACGGGAACGCGTTGAAACAGCCGATCCTGCACGGTGACACCGTCGACGAGAATCGAGTACTCCTTGACCCGCGGCCCGTCGAAGGTCTCGATCGCCGAGATGACAAACGGAGCGTTGGCAGGGACGACCATGTCGAAGGCGAACTCGGTCGGGGGAGTTGCACCCGAGTAGCGGCGGGTCTTGCCCGCCTCTGTGCTGATGCCCGAGGTCGCGCTCGCGGTGAGAGCGTGTGTGCCCTCCGACCCGAGGTTGCCGAGGTCGATGTGGTCGAGTGAACCCGTCGTCGGGCTGGGCGCCGTCGCATCGAGTGCGACAGTGCCCTTCGCGAGCGTCACGTCGTCGCGCTCGAACACGGCGTCGAACTCGACATGCTCCTCGCTCAGGGTGAGCGGAGCGAACGCGTCGATCGTCACGGTTCGTGACTCGCCCGCGGCCAGCGTCAGCGCGGCCGAAACCGGGGGAGCGAGCCAGTGCTCGGGAACATCGAGCCGCACGCGGCCCGTCGCCGTCACGGCGCCGTCATTGTGCACGGTGACCGCGACACTCGTTTTCGAGTCGGGCGTGATCGCCGTCGGCGTGGCTATGACAGTCGTCACCTCAAGCTCGGAATCGATCTCAAGGTTCACGTTCTGGGTTGCCGTTAGCGCCGTGCCGGCGAGCGTGAAGGTCACAGTGACGGGAAGCTCGGCGGTACCGGGCAACTGGTCGTCGGGAACCGTCAGCTCGAACTCCGTGCTCGATGTCGCGGCCGGCGCGAGGGTGCCGACCGAATCGAGCTCCGCGCCCTGCCAACCGTCGAGTGCAACAGTGACATCACTCAGAGTCGCGGTGCCCGTGTTGCTGAGCGCGACGGTGACTGTTGAGTCATCGCCCGGCACGAGGGTGCCGCCGGTTCGCGTAATCGTGACCTCGAGCCCCGAGAGCCGGGTGGCAACGGCCCCGAGATCGGATTCGATGGCCCGGAGTGCCGAGGTGTCCGTTGTTGCACGCGCCGCACGAATCGACGCGAGCGATTGCAGCACCTTGGATGTCGCAGCAGCACGATTGCCGAGCAGCAGGCCCGCGGCATCCACAGCGCTCGATCGCGCGTCGGCGATGAGCTCGTCAGCGGCGCCCGGCTCGAGTTCGTCGATCGCGGCGATGATGTCGCCGAGCGCAACGCCCTCGGGCAGAACTGTGAACTCATACTCGCCCGAACCGACGGTGACAACGACCTCGTCGCCGTCTTCGGATTCGAGAGTGACGCCGGGTGCATTGTCGAGGGAGTCGCCACTTTCGCTCACGCCCCAGGCATTCGCAGCCGGGATGCGAATCGTCGCGGTTGTGTTCGTCGGCACGATTGTGGCGAGGGTGAGCACACCCTCGTTGACGCTCCAGTCGGAGCCGATTTCGCCGTAGGTCGAGTCGTAGGTGGTTGTCGCGTGGCTGATGCCGCCGCCGGGATGCGGGGCGATCGTAAACGACTCGTAGCCCGCGTCACCGACCTGGATGCCGCCGATGTGCTGGTACATCCAGTCGCCGACAGCGCCAAATGCGTAGTGATTGAAAGAGTTCATCGCGGGATCACCGAAGTTGCCGTTGTTGTCGATGGAGTCCCAGCGCTCCCACATCGTTGTCGCGCCCATCTCGACCTCGAAGCCCCAGGAGGGCAGGGTCTTTGTTGTGAGCAGGCGGTAGGCGGCGTCCCAGTTGCCGGTGCCGCTCAGCGCGGGCATCAGCCATGGCGTGCCGACGAAGCCGGTCGAGAGGTGAAAGTCACGACTCTTGAGCTTGGCAACGAGCTTGTCGCCGGCGGCCTGTCGCGTTTCGGCAGGCACAAGGTCCATGCCGAGTGCGAGCGCATAAGCGGTCTGGCTGTTGCCGGTGATGGTTCCATCGGCGGCGACGAATCGGTCGACGAAGACGTCGGTGACCTCCTCGGCGAGGGCTTTGTAGGAGGCGGCGTCTTCGGTGTTGCCCACGGCCTCGGCCATCTCGCTCATCAGACGAGCGTCGTAGGCGTAATAAGCGGTACCGATCACGTTCGCCGGTGTTGGGTCGCCGAGGTCGAGCCAGTCGCCGTAGGGGCCGTCGGCGCGAACTCTCGTCGGGAAGTTGGTGTTGAGGTACGCCATGTACTTCTCCATCGACGCCCAGTTGTCGGCGATGATTCCGGTGTCGCCGTAGCGCTTGTAGGCCATCCAGGGAACGGCGATGCCGCCGTCAGACCAGGCCGAACCGCCGTCGCAGCAGCCCTGGCCGGGCCCACGCGGGGCCGACTCCGGGTACTCGCCGTCGGCGGTCTGGGTGTCGCGCATGTCTTTCATCCACTTTTTGATGAAGGCGAGCGAGTCGAAGTTGAAGGTTGCCGTGCCCGCGAAAGCGTTGAGGTCGCCCGAGTAGCCGAGACGTTCATCGCGAGCGGGTGTGTCGGTCGGCACCGAGACGAAGTTGCCGCGCTGGCCCCACACGATATTGCTGTGCAGCTGGTTGAGCATCGCGTCGGAGGTCTCGAAAGTGCTCGATGCTTCGAGGTCTGAGCCGTAGACGAGGGCAGTGACGTTGTTGGTGCTCGGCGCGGTTGTGACGCCCGAGATCTCGATGTAGCGGAACCCGTGGCTCGTAAAGCGCGGTCGCCAGGTCACCGTGCCGGTCTCGGCGAACGTGTAGTAGTCGGTGGCCTTCGCGCTGCGCAGGTTGGCCACGTACATCGTGCCGTTTTTGTTGAGCACCTCGGCGTAGCGGATTGTCACCTTCTGGCCGGCCACGCCGGAGAGCGTGACTTTCGCGACGCCCGAGAGGTTCTGGCCGACGTCGTAGATGTAGCTGCCGACGGGAGCCTCGGTGCGCGTGACGGCGGGTCGCTCACCGGTGACTCGCACCGGCTCGTCGGCCTGCGGGTGCAGCAAGGTTGTCGACGAACCGGTCGCGATTGTTGCCGCTGCCCAAGTCTCGTCGTTGAAGCCGGGCTCGCTCCAGCCATCCTGCTCGAGGTTCGCGTTGTAGGTCTCGCCCATCAGCAGGTCGGCAGCTTGCACGGGACCGGACGCGGTCTTCCACGATGAATTTGTGGCGATTGTCTGCGTCGAACCGTCGGTGTAGGTGACCTCGAGTTGCGCGAGCAGCGCGTTCTGCGTGCCGTACTTGTCGGCGCCGTACCAGGCGATGTGTCCGGAGTACCAGCCATCGGCAAGGAAGGCGCCGATGGTGTTGGCGCCCTCGGCGAGCTGGTCGGTGATGTCGTAGGTCTGGTACTGGAAGCGCTTCGAGTAGTCCGTCCAACCGGGAGCGAGCTCCTGGTCGCCGACCTTGTCGCCGTTGACAGCGAGCTCATAGTTGCCGCGAGCCGAGGCGTAGACGCGTGCGCTCGCGATGGTCTTGCCCGGCGTTGTAGTGAAATCGCGACGCAGGATCGGCAGGCTTGTCGCCGGCTGGTAGAGCGCGTCGGTCTGCCCCTTGATGACAAGGTTGCCCGCCGTGATGGTGCCGGCTCCGAACGGGTTCTGGCCGGCGCCAAATGCGGACTCGTAGAGGGTGCCCGCCGGGCTCGAGACCGAGATCGAGTGGAAGGTGACCTCTTCTGCCGTCGAGATGTCAGCGCGCGGTCCAAAGTAGCCGCTCGAGAACTGGGTGTTTGTGCGGGTGTCGACGGCTGTGCCGTTGACCTTCGTTGTGATTGTGCTGCCGCTCAGCGCGATTTCGACCGTTGCACGTGACTTGAGCACGTCGGCCGCGAGACCCATCGTTGTGAGATCGACCTCGGGCAGCTTCGTCCAGACGTTGTTCACTCTCACATGCGGGCGAAGCCGCGGGTGACCCGCCGTCTCGTCGTTGAGCTGCCACATGTAGCCGTTGCTCACATTCGTCGAGCGCAGGTAGAACCCGAATGCGGTCGACGGCTTGAGGGTGAAGTCGGCGCTCACCGTGTATTCGGTCCACGGCACGGGGTCGGCTCCGGCGACCCATGACCCCTGCCACTCGGTTGTGCTCAGTAGCGCGGTCTCGAACCACGCGACATCCGACCAGCTTGAGGTGTTTCCGCGGTTATCGGTCACGCGCACCTGCCAGAAGTAGCGGGTGCTGCTTTCGAGGTCGGGGCCGCCGTAGACGACGTTGAGCTGTTCGTCGCTCTCGACAGCATCCGTGTTCCAGATATCGGTGCTGCCAAGGTTCTCTTCGCTCTCGGCCACGCGGATCTCGTACGACTCCTGGGTCACACCGCGACCCGTCGACTCGGTGCGCCAGCTCAGCGAGGGCGCCTCGCCGGCGATGCCGAGCGGGTTCTCGAGGTTATTGGCGCGCAGGCCGGTGACGCTGATGTCGCTCGCGGCAGCTGCCGCGGGTTCGGTTGCGGAGAGACCACCGGCGACGAGCGCGAGAGTGGTGAGTGCGAAAAGCGCGCGCAGAGGAGCTGCGGAAACGGAAAGCAAGAGCGGTGTCCAATCGTCATTGATTGGGGCCGGAGATGCGTCAACGCCGTGGGTGGAGGATTCGAATGGCCCTACTGAATCGGAACACCGCGTTGCATGAGTGAGTATGTCCCATGTGCGAGGACGGATGCAACCGTGGGAATGTTTTCGCGAGAGTCGCAGTTGTGTAGGATATCCATGCAAACGCATCGAAAGAAGAAGGACATCATGCAGTTCGGTATCTTCACCGTCGGGGACGTCACAGCGGACCCGACCAACGGCTCCACTCCGACCGAGTACGAGCGCATCAAGAACATTCTCACGATCGCCCAGAAGGTCGAAGAGGTCGGACTCGACGTCTTCGCGCTCGGCGAGCACCACAACCCGCCGTTTGTACCCTCGAGCCCCACAACCATGCTCGGCTACATCGCCGCGAAGACCACAACCCTGCAGCTCTCGACTTCGACGACACTCATCACCACAAACGACCCGGTGAAGATCGCCGAAGACTACGCGATGCTCCAGCACGTCTCCGATGGTCGCGTCGACCTCATGATGGGCCGCGGCAACACCGGCCCCGTGTACCCCTGGTTCGGCAAGGATATTCGCGAGGGCATCCCGCTCGCGATCGAAAACTACGCGCTGCTTCACCGCCTGTGGACCGAAGACTTCGTTGACTGGCAGGGCCAGTTCCGCACCCCGCTGCAGGGCTTCCAGTCGACCCCGCGCCCGCTCGACGGTGTCGCGCCCTTCGTGTGGCACGGCTCGATTCGCAGCCCCGAAATCGCCGAGCAGGCTGCGTACTACGGTGACGGATTCTTCGCGAACAACATCTTCTGGCCGAAGGAGCACTACATGCGCCTCATCGGCTACTACCGCCAGCGCTTCGAGCACTACGGTCACGGCACCGCCGACCAGGCGATCGTCGGACTCGGCGGCCAGGCATTTATGGCAGCCAAATCGCAGGACGCGGTCAAGCAGTTCCGCCCGTACTTCGACAACGCGCCCGTTTACGGCCACGGCCCGACCCTCGAAGACTTCACCGAGCAGACCCCGCTCACCGTGGGCAGCCCGCAGCAGGTCATCGACCGGTACGCGGCGATGCGCGAGCACTATGGCGACTACCAGCGCCAGCTGTTCCTGATGGACCACGCCGGGCTTCCGCTCAAGACGGTTCTCGAGCAGCTCGACATCCTCGGCGAGCAGGTTGTACCCGTTCTTCGCAAGGAGATGGCTGTCAACCGCCCGGCGCACGTGCCGGACGCCCCCACACACGAGTCGCTGGTTGCTGCCTCGCTCGTCAAAGACGCAGACGACAAGGCGAAGGCGCAGGTGCAGTCATGACCAAGCGACGCATCGCGGTAATTTCCGCGGGACTCAGCCAGCCGTCTTCGACACGCCTTCTTGCCGACAGGCTTGTGGATGCAACGACTCGCCGACTCGTTGACCTCGGTATCGACGCAACGGTCGACATCGTCGAGCTGCGAGACGTTGCGCAGGACGTCACAAACAACCTCGTGACCGGATTCCCGAGCGCCAAGCTCGAGGCCGCGATCGAGAAGGTGACAACCGCCGACGGCCTGATCGCTGTCACGCCGATCTTCACAACGAGCTACAGCGGACTCTTCAAGTCGTTTATCGACGTACTCGACCCGCAGTCACTCACCGGTATGCCGGTAGTGATCGGCGCAACGGGAGGCACCGAGCGTCACTCGCTCGCCCTCGACTACGCGATGCGTCCGCTCTTCACCTACCTGCACGCCACTGTGCTGCCGACCGCGGTCTACGCCGCGTCGTCAGACTGGGGGAGTGCCGAAGGTGGACTCGCCGGACGCATCGAGCGCGCGGCGGGCGAACTCGCGACGCTCGTCGTCGAGAGCGACCGCTCGTCGCAGGTGCGCGACCCGTTCGAACTGCCGGCCGGCTTCAGCCCGGTCGGTGGGTACGGAGCGCAGTAACCCCCAACCCCACCCCGTGCGCGCTACTGAGTACCTCCCGCGCTAGTTCGAGCTAGCGCGCGTGAGACGCGGTAGCGCGCACGGGCGACTAATCGCTGGTCTCGACAAGTGCGACCGTGGCCGTGTGACAGGCTTGAACCGTGACCCGCCGCATCCTCGCCGCCGTCCTAGCGGCGTACCTGCTCTTCGTCGGTTGGGTGACCCTGAACCCCGCACCGCCCAACCCCGCGCGCAACGAACTGCTGCTGCAGCTGCTGAAAGTGCTGCCGATCAGTTACGACGGCCTCGAGTTCACCGCCAACATTGGCATGTTCGTTCCGATCGGCGCGCTCGTCGCGATTCTGAGTCGACACTGGTGGGTCGGGCTCGTCGTCGGCGTCGCCCTCACCTGCGGAATCGAGTTCGCGCAGCAGTTTCTGCCCGCCCGGTTTCCCGATACGCGTGACATCCTGGCCAACTCGCTCGGCGCGCTGATCGGGGTTCTCGGTGTCACCGGCGTCGCACTTGCGAGGCGCACGAGCTCGGATCGATAGCGCCAACGTCGCCCGCACCTACTATGGTGCGATGACCACCGACCAGCGGGCGCCTCGGCGAGGTCGCGGCCTGGCGATCGCAACGATCATTGTGTCGGCGGTCGTTCTGCTCATCTGGGCGGCAGTCGTGTGGCTCTTTCAGGCTGACGTACCTGACGAAACAAACACCCCGAACAGCCTTCGCCTGCCATTTTTCGCGTCGCTGTTCTTCGCCGCGCATTTCACCCTTGCAGCAATCGTGCTGGGTGTTCTGACGGCCATTCGCTCACGATCGGGCGTGCTCAAAACGACCGCCGTCGTCCTTGCGTCGATGGCTGTCTTCGGCACCGTCGCTGTATTCAGCGCCGTCTAACTTGCTCGATGCGCTCGCGGCTTAGGCGTCAACGACCTGAACGTCGATGCTGTACTTGGCGCCGTCAACTGCGGTGATCTCGATTGTCGCAATACCCGCGGCGCCCGACACCGTCTCGGTCAGCTCGCAGTCGATCGTGAAGCCGACGTAAAGATCGAGCAGACCGGACCCAGGGCAGGTGACGAGCGGCAGCGCGCCGTACTGCTCTTCAAGCGCGCCGGCTGCGGTTGTTGCGAGCTCGCTGGGCAGTACGCGCGGGCCGGCGGCCGTGTCATCAGTCTCGGTCTCACCCTCTGATCCCGCGATCGGCGTCTCGGCGACCTCGACATTCACCTTGTACTTGAGACCATCGACACCGGAGATTGTGACAGGGGCGTCGAACTGTGAACCGGTGGCCGGGTCGGTCAGGATGCAGTCGACAACCGTGCCGTCGATGAGCTTGACCTGCTCGTCGCCACAATCCATTTCGGGCAGCGACCCGATCTGCGCCTCGAGCGCTCCCGCCGCCTGCTTGGCGACTGCCTCAGCCGAGACCGTGAGCGACGCGCTCCCGGTGCACCCCGCGAGCAGGACGATGGATGTCGCGGCAATAGCCAGAGCCGGGGTGAGAAGTCGAATGCGCATGGGGTCCTGTCGTCGCGTAAGGGTGAAGTGGTTATCCACTTTACTTATCCGAACAATTGCTCACTACGGGCAGCGGTACCCATGCCTGCGGCAGTCCCACCGCTACTGTTGTGCGATGACGAATCCGAGCGCATCCTCACGTCCGGTGCGCGCACTGGGAGTGGTTGCGGTTGCCTGCAGCGTTCTCGTCATCTTGACGTGGATCGGATTCGGCAATCTCCAAGACGAGGTGCTCGCCAACGACGCGATCGAGAATTTCGGGCTGTTCGTGCCCTTGATTGGATCCCTCGTACTCACGGCGGTGCTCTGGACTACCGCGAGCATTGTGGCCGTGATCGCCATTGTCAGGTCAGACCGCAATGCGCGCGTCGTCATCGCGGTCAGCGTGAGCGCGATTGTCGCCGTCGGGCTTGCCTTTCTCCCTGCGGTTGTGCGCATCATCTAGCGACGACACAGGTTACGGAGAGTTCCGCACCTTGCTCCGCGACGCAAGCCGGATGACGCTGTCGACACCAAACCCGACGACCATCGCGACCGCGATCGAGCAGACGATCGCGAGAAGGGGAGTCTCCGGCATCATTGCGCCAAAGAGTGCACCGACCGCCACGTTGTAGATCGCCCACGACAGCCCCGCGACCGACGACAGCGGGATAAACCGCCGCGGCGAGACTCCCGCCGCCCCGGCGGTCAGGTTGACGGCGATGCGCGCGAACGGGATGTAACGCGCCGTAAACACGAGCACTGCCGTTCGCTCGAGGATTGTCTCCCGCACCCGGCCGATCGCGAAACCAATGCGTCCGCGGCTTTGCCACGCCCACCGGTCGAGGCCCACGCGCCTGCCGATGAAGAAGCACGCACAGTCGCCCGCGACGGCACCCAGAGCCGCAACCGCGAGAATTAGCCCAACGTTGGGGTGGCCGGTGCTTGCCCAGAGCGCTCCGAGCGTGACGACCGCCGTTTCGCTCGGCAGGATGACCAGGAACGCATCGCCGACGACGAGCAGGAACAACACAAGGTACAGCCACGGCGAGGCCGCGAGTGCGATGAGCCACGCGTCATCCATGCCCCCTGTTTAGTCGCGCTGGATGAACGGCAAACGACGCCCGATCGACGCAAGCGAACGACAGGTGAACCCTCGTGTTTTGGGCGCAAAAGCTGCACGTTTAACGCCGTCGCCGGGTGAGCATGTACCCATGCGAGTCGCACTGGTTGCAGAGTCCTTTCTTCCCCACATGAATGGCGTGACGCATTCCCTCCTGCAGACGCTCAAACACCTCGAAAACCGGGGCCACGAAGCGCTTGTAATCGGGCCGCGTGCCGAGAACGAAGAACCCGACAGGGATCTGCTGCACGGAGCATCCATGTCGCTCCTGCGGTCGGTGCCGCTTCCCTCCTACCCGGAGGTTCGCCTGACCTTCGCCCGGGCGCGCAGGCTCGCCACAATTCTCGAGAACTTCAAGCCCGACGTTGTGCACGTCGCCTCGCCGTTTATCCTCGGCTGGCAGGGCGTACGCGCCGCCGAGATGATCAACGTGCCGTCTGTCGCTATCTACCAGACGGATGTCGCGGGCTACGCCGAGCGCTACGGAATCCGTGCCGCGGGGCCGGCCCTCGCCCAGCACGTCGCCCGCATCCACAATCGTTCGACGATCACTCTCGCCCCGTCGTCGTCAGCGATCGACGAGCTCACCGCTCTCGGCGTCGAACGGCTCTCGCTCTGGGCGCGCGGTGTTGACGGCGATCGGTTTGCACCCAATCGTCGTTCAGATGATCTTCGCTCCATGTTCTCTCCTAACGGTGAGGTTGTTATCGGCTACGTCGGGCGCCTCGCTCCCGAGAAGCAGGTCGAGGATCTGCGCGCCCTCGCAGACATCCCCGGCACTCGCATCGTGATTGTCGGCGACGGCCCGAGCCGGCCGGCGCTCGAGGCGATGCTCCCGAATGCGACCTTCCTGGGTTTCCTTGACGGGGATTCTCTCGCGCAGGCGGTGGCGAGTTTCGACCTGTTTGTGCACCCGGGGGAGAACGAGACGTTTTGCCAGACTGTGCAGGAGGCGTTGGCGAGCGGTGTGCCCGTTGTCGCGACCGGCAAGGGCGGCCCGCTCGACCTCGTGCAGAGCAGCCGCACCGGGTGGCTCTACCGCCCGGGCGATCTCGTCGACTTCCGCAACCGCGTGATTGACCTCGTCGGTGACGAGGCGAAGCGGCTGGCATTCGCCGAGTCCGCGCGGGCCTCGGTCGCTCACCGCACCTGGGCCAAGCTCGGCGACGAACTGATCGGTCACTACGAGAACGCCATGGTCATCAAGGCCCGCGGTTCGCTCCGCCCGGTGAGCCCCTTCGCTGGCCTCGTCGCCCGCGCGGCGGTTCGAGCAGAAAAAACGAGCACTGCTTAGATCCGACTGGCGGTTGGCCTAGATGTCCCATATCGTTTCGCGTATGGGGGATAGCTCGGGAGAACAACTTTTTCAGGTCAACCTCCGAGGCGTCATCGGGTTGCTCAGCAAGCACATCTACTCGAGTCCGCGGGTGTTTCTGCGCGAGCTGCTGCAGAATGGAAGCGACGCGATCGAGGCGCGCCGCATCGCCGAAGGCTTGGATGTCGCTGACCCGACCTGGGGCATCAGAATCGTGCCGAGTGCCGGACCCCGCAAACCGATGCGCTTCATCGACACCGGCGTCGGTCTCACGGCTGACGACGTGCGCCGTTTTCTCGCGACTGTCGGATCCAGCTCGAAGCGCGACGAACTCGACCTTCGCCGCGACGGCTACCTCGGTCAGTTCGGCATCGGGCTCCTCAGCTGCTTTATGATCTCGGACACCATCACAGTGCTCTCACGTTCGGCCCGTGGAACCGACGCGGTCGAGTGGATCGGGCAGTCCGACGGCACCTTCACGATGCGCGTGCTCGAGGGCCGCGAAGCGAAAAAGGTCGCAATCGGCACCGAGGTGATTCTCGTACCGCGACCGGATGACGCCGAGTACACCTCGCAGCCTGCTGTCGTTGAGGGCGCCCGCGAGTTCGGTGAGTTCCTCAACGTTCCGGTACGAGTGGATGTCGCGCGCTCAACCGAGTCGATCAACCGACGCGCCTACTTCGCCGAGCCCTTCAGTGACCCGAGCGAAGAGCTGCTCGAGTACGGCACAGAGCTTCTGGGTGTGCGCCCGCTCGACGCGATCGACCTCGCGGTTGCGGGTACCTCAACGATCGGCACGGCGTTTGTGCTTCCGCGCACGCCGGCTCCCGGTGTGCGGAGCTCCGACCGCGCCTACCTCGGCGGAATCCTGGTGAGCGACAACTCCCGGCAGCTCGTACCCGACTGGGCCTTCTTTGTGCGCTGCGTCATCCGCACGGATGGCCTGAGCCCGACGGCGTCGCGCGAACAGTTTGTCGAAGACGATGCTCTCGCCGAAACGCGCGACGGCATCGGTCTCGCCATTCGGCGCTGGATCGCCGAGATCGCCGTGAGCGACCCGGTTCGACTCAGCGACTTCATCGGTATTCACGAGGCGGCGCTCAAGGCACTTGTGTTGCATGATCGAGACCTCGCCCGCACGGTTATGCCGTGGCTCACGCTCGAGACGAGCGCCGGGCGCATGGCGATCAACGACCTTCTCGCGCTCAAGATGCCGATCCGGTTCACCGAGAGTGTCGACGAGTTTCGCCAGGTCGTTGGAGTTATCGGCACAGACAAGCTCACTGTCAACGCGGGATACGTCAACGACGCGGAACTCGTGCGTGCGCTGCCGAGGGTCTTCGACGGCTCAGAGGTTGAGCGCGTTCGCGCGAGCGACGAACTCGACGAACTCGCCCTCCCGCCCGAGGAGGATGCCGCAGCAGCAACGGCGCTCGAGACGCGAGCGACGGCCGCACTCGCGAGCGTGGGTATCGACGTACTCGTGCGCACTTTCGCTCCCGACGACCTGCCGGCGCTCTACATCGCAGACACCGAACTTCTCCGTTCGCTTCAGCGTGGCACTGCGCGGGATGTCGCGACCGGCCTGTGGGGCGCCGTCATCGGTCGCATCGATGACAATGTCGCCGACCGACGCGCGGCGAGTGGGGGAGGCTCCCTTGCGCGGCTCGCCCTCAACTGGAGCACCCAGCTTGTGCGCACGCTCGAAGCACTCGACGACGTCATCGTGTTCGATCGCTCGGTGCGTCTCATTTATGTTCAGGCCCTCGTCGCGGGCCAGCGGGTGCTTACCGCCGCCGACCGTGCGCTGCTCACCCAATCGCTCGAAGACCTCATCCACTTGAGCGTCTCGCAAACACTCGACCCCAGGGACGCTTAAATGTCACGCATGTCGCGCAACCTCGATCGAAGCCTCGCAAAGATCGACTCGATGGTTTACGGGCCAGAGGAGCGCGCACTCATCGACGAGGTCATCACGCTCGCTGATGAATCCGGCGACACGGTGCGCGGTTTCAGTGCGCGCATCAAGCTCATTAGCTCGGCAAACCACCTCGGTGACACGGAGTCGATGCTCACCGCCTTCGCCTGGTGCCTCGGTATGCACGACCGCGACCCGCGCGGCTTTCCTCTTGTCGGTGGCCCGGGTGGCGGCAACCTGCTCTGGTTGTACAAGTGGATGATTCCGCGCCTCGCGAGCTCGCCGATCTTTCCGCGCGAGCAGGTTGAGGGAGCCATCGCTGACATGCAGGCGCGCTATGACGCCGCAAAAGCAGGACGCAGCGGTGTGCTCACGGCGTCCTTTGTCGCTTCGTGGTCGATGGGCGACCCGAAAAAATCCGATCGGCTCCACGCGGAGCTGTTCAAGACACCGCGCGACGAGTTCAGCGATTGTGCAGCGTGTGTTGCCGCCCAGCACATTTCCCACCTCATCGCGCAGGGAAACGACGCGGACGCAACAGCCGCGCTCGACGTAATGCTGGATGAACAGCTTCAGTGCAACGAGCAGCCTGAAAACGCCGTCTCCGACACTCTTGTCTCGTTTCTGGTCTCCGGAGAGCCGGAGCGCGCTCTCGCACTGCACTTTCCGTCATATCGCTCGGTTCGCGAGAACCCCGACAACCTCAGCGTCATCGCTTCGCACGTGAAGTTTCTTGCCCTGAGCGGCAATCTCCAGCGCGGGCTCGAGCTCATCGAGCGACACCTCTCGTGGCTCGCGTGGGACCCGCTTCACACAAAAGCACAGTTCGACACCCTTCTCGCGTTCGCGCTGCTGCTCGAAGATCTGGTTCGGGCCGGCGGAGGCGATGGCCGGGTGCGCGCGGCGGTCTCGGTCGAGCTCGCCGAGTTGCTCGGGACGCCGGTTGACCAGCTGCCTACTAACGAGCTCACCGTTGAGACTCTTGCCATCGCGAGCTGGGCCGCCGCCGAGCGCATCGGCGCCCGGTTTGATGCCCGCAACGGCACTGCCGCCTTCGCACGCGAGATCGCCCGCTTCCGTGCTCTCGTCGGTGTGAGGCACGAAGCGCTTATCGCGCCCGAGACTCCCGTGCTTCCCGACCCCGTTCCGGCGCTCGCTGAGCCGTCGAGCGCCGCAGAATGGTTCTTCTTCGCGCGCGAAAAGTGGGTACGTGAAGATCACGCCGGTGCCCTCGAGGCTGTTGAATCGGGACTCGCCCAGGCGACGGACCTGATGCGTGCGCGACTCCTGCTCACCAGCGCGCGACTGTATTTCGAAGAAGGCCGAATCGACGACGCGCGCGGCGCTCTCGCGGAACGCCACGCCATCTTCGACGCCCACGGTCGTGCCGCGATCGCCCAGATCGAAAAAGATCACGCAGACCAGTGGTTGTCGATCACCAAACTCGAAGATCTCGCACCCTTCGTGCAGCTATTCGAGTCAGGCACCGTGACCGATCCCCATGCGCACGGTGTACTCGCAAGCCTCACGGCAGCCCACTACCGCACGGTGTTTCAGCTCGATGCGGCAATTGCTGCAGCACGTGAGGGCTACGAGACTCACCTCGCCCTGCGCGAGGAGCACTCGGCAGCGCGCGATCTTGTTGTGCTCGCCGATTCCTACGCGGTGCAGGAAAACCACGCGGAGGCTCTCGCGGCACTCGACCTCATTGATGTTCTGCAGACCGATCGGCTCGTGAGGTCTGACGCGCTCATCGTGCGCGCTCGCGTCGCGCTGTATCAAAGCGACCCCGGGTCGGGCCTCACACATGCGAATGCAGCACTCGCTACCTACCTGTCGGCCGGCGTGCGGGCGAACATTGCACAGGCCGCGATGATTTCTTCAGATGCCCTTGCCGAGCTCGGTCGCCTCGGCGAAGCGATCGCTCGCATCCAGCTCGCCCTCCGTCAGGCGGAACTGGCAGAAATCGACGAGCGAACGATCATTCGCAACGCGCTCGCCATGCGACTCAACCAGGCCGGTCGCGCCGACGAAGCGCTCGAACTTCTCGTCGACCTGTACAGCCGTCGCGATGAGCTGGGGCTCGCCCCTCAGCAGCTCGGCGAGCTGCTGTTTCTCACCGGGCAATCGCTCGCGATGATCGGAAACGTCAACGCTGCGGTCGGTGCGTGGAACGACGCGTCCGAGACCTTCGCCGCCGCGGGTGAACCCGTGCGCGCAGCCGGGTGCCTGTTCGAGGCGGCGCAGGCGCGGCTCGAGGGGGATGACCCGGTCGCCGCGATCGAGCTTCTGACCTCCGCGGCCGAGAAGCTTGCGCCGGTGCCGGATTCAAATGCGCAACTCTCGGGCGACATCGCCTTATCACTTGGGCTCGCCCGCGCTCGCACCGGCGACGGGGGTGGGCTCCGCGACATCCAATCGGGAATAGAAACCATGCGGTCGACTGGAGAGCCCTGGCTCATTGGGCGCGCGCTTCGTGCATCGTCACTCGCGCATCTCGCGCTCGGCGATGTCACGCAGGCTCTCGCGGACGGCCTGAGTTCCGCCGACGCCTACGAAGAGTCGGGTGACCTGTACAGCGCCGCGGCTTCGGAGCGCGGTGCGGGAGACATTCTCGCGACCGAGGGGCGATTCGCTGAGGCGGAGGGGATTCTGCGCACGGCACTCGGTCGAGTACCCGACGAGGGCCAGCTGAGGTCTGCGCTGATGTTCGAGCTCGCCGAGGTGCTCGAGAAGCTCGGGCGTGCGGGCGAGGCATCAGACCTGCGGACGGCGCTCGGCTACGAGTAGCCGCGCGCCGTCCTAGGCTCAAAACTGCCGTACTGGTAGTCTGTAACCGCAAGACAACGGAGCAGGCTGGCAAGAAGCTGGTCACCGGTGGTGAATTACTCAGTAACTGAGTGGCTTTCTACTGTTGATCAGACGCGCCGAGGCCCTCACGGTCTACGCGCGTACGTACGCGTCTCGATGCCCGCTCCTGCTCCTCGCAGAGTCACCGCCATACGGGCGCTGACGTAAAACAAAGAGGAGAAACCCCCACTATGGAGGGTCCAGAAATCAAGTTTGCCGAGGCCGTTCTCGATAACGGTAAGTACGGCAAGCGCACGGTTCGTTTTGAAACCGGTCGTCTCGCGCAGCAGGCACAGGGTGCCGTTGCCGCGTACCTCGACGAAGACACAATGATTCTCAGCGCAACCAGCGCTGGCAAGCACCCCCGCGAGGGCTTCGACTTCTTCCCCCTCACGGTGGACGTAGAAGAGCGCTCGTACGCAGCCGGCAAGATCCCCGGTTCGTTCTTCCGCCGCGAAGGCCGCCCCTCGACCGAGGCGATCCTCGTTTGCCGTCTCATCGACCGCCCCCTGCGACCGACCTTCGTCGAAGGCCTGCGCAACGAGGTGCAGATCGTCATCACCGTTCTGAGCATCGCTCCTGACGAGTTCTACGACGCTCTCGCGATCAACGCTGCATCAGCATCCACCCAGATCTCCGGCCTTCCGTTCTACGGACCGGTCGGTGGCATCCGCCTCGCGCTCATCGGCGACCAGTGGGTTGCATTCCCGAAGTTCAGCCAGCTCGAAGAGGCCGTCTTCGACCTCACCGTTGCTGGTCGTCTTGTCGTTGACAAGGACGGCAACGAGGATGTCGCGATCATGATGGTCGAGGCAGAGGCAACCGAGTTCGCTTGGGACCTCATCCAGGGCGGCGCAACAAAGCCCGACGAGGCAATCGTCGCGCAGGGCCTCGAAGCGGCTAAGCCGTTCCTCAAGCAGCTCATCAAGGCACAGCAGTCGATCGCCGACCAGGCCGCAAAGCCGATCGCCGACTACCAGCTGTTCCCGCCCTACGAGCAGGCAACCTACGACGCAGTTGCAG
>Ga0247805_1000361_pt1 | contig 24500 bp, 12 predicted proteins | sample UWRJL044104R1_FD_180930 | JGI IMG/M metagenome (GOLD analysis project Ga0247805, IMG submission 180930) | Plant litter microbial communities from Arlington Agricultural Research Station in Wisconsin, United States - UWRJ-L044-104R-1 | ecosystem: Environmental > Terrestrial > Plant litter >... | reverse complement strand
CATTTAGATCGCCCAGTTTTTAACACAGTAAAAGATGCTGTTGATCAGGCTGGAGCTGATACTTCAATCATTTTTGTACCACCAGCTTTTGCTGCTGATGCAATTATGGAAGCTGCTGACGCTGGAATTAAAGTAATTATTGCTATTACAGAAGGAATTCCTGTAGCAGATATGATTAAGGCTAATAATTATGTTAAAGAAAGAAATTCAAGATTAATCGGACCAAACTGTCCGGGAGTTATTACTCCGGGAGAAGCTAAAGTTGGTATTATGCCAGGTTTCGTTTTCAAAAAAGGAACAGTTGGTATCGTTTCTAAATCAGGAACTTTGACTTACGAAGCTGCTGACCAGGTTGTAAAACAAGGTTTAGGAATTACTACAGCTATCGGAATTGGTGGAGATCCAATTATTGGAACTACAACTAAAGAAGCTGTTGAATTATTAATGAACGATCCTGAAACTGAAATTATCATCATGATTGGTGAAATTGGAGGTCAATTAGAAGCTGATGCTGCTAAATGGGTTAGAGCTGATGGTAACCGTAAACCAGTTGTTGGTTTTATCGCTGGAGAAACTGCTCCTGCTGGTAGAACAATGGGTCACGCAGGTGCTATTGTTGGTGGTTCTGATGATACAGCTGCTGCTAAAAAACAAATTATGAGAGACAACGGAATCCACGTTGTTGATTCACCAGCTGAAATTGGTAAAAAAGTGAAAGAAGTACTTGGATAATATTCCAAATATTTAAATAATAAATTCCAAAAAGTCTCAATATCTTGTTGAGACTTTTTTACATTTTTGAAATGTGTGGAAGAATCTAAAAAAATAGTCACTTAGATTCTTGGAATCTTAGGAACTTAAAAATAAAAAACATGTATAAAGAATTAGAAAAGTTTACAGTAAAAGGAAATTTTACTTTTACACAAGACGATAGTTTAGAAGAAGTTTGCAATGCTCCGGAAACGGGAAGTGGTATTTTTGTAGTATATGCAATTACTGGTGATGAGAAGGAATTGGTTATGGTAGCGTCTACGGGTACTGTTCAGAATGACGGAACGTTAAAAATCAAAAATGGTGGTTTATATGATAAAATAGTAAACGGTCACCAATTTGCTAAAACTGGAAGAAAATATTCCTGGCCTGCGCAAATGAAAATAGAAAACATTGAGAGATTAGAGGTTTCATGGTACGAAACATTTAATGACGATGTAAAATTAATTCCAACAACTATTGAGGGGAAAATTTTGCAGAATTTTTTAGATGAAAATAGTACTTTACCAAGATGGAATGTAGCTTTTTAAAAAACTATTAATAAAAAATAATCAAAAGCCCCGCTATAATTTAGTTGGGCTTTTTTTAAATAAATTGTTAATAAACAATCTGTTTTTATATATTTGAATACTTAATTCATAAAATGAAGAAAATCTACTTTTTACTGACTATTTTGTTTTCTTTTAGTAATTTGTATGCACAGAATATTATTTTTAATGATTATAACTTTAAAGAAAAATTAATACTAGCAAGTCAGAACAATTATACAGCTAAGGATTTATTTGGAAATTATATAAAAATTGATCTTAATAGTGACAATGAAATTCAAATTTCTGAGGCATTAAATGTTTATTCAATTAGTGTTTCGGGAAACAGTAATGTGACAATTCGTGATTTAAAAGGAATTGAAAAATTCGCAAATCTGCAATATTTTTTTTGTTCAGATGCTGATATAGATGATTTAAATCTTTCTGGATTAAGTAATTTAATAGAAATTGATTATACAAGAAATAAAACAAATACTATTAATTTGGCAGGGCTGAGCAAGTTAGAGAAATTAAATATTTGGCAGAATAAAATTGTAAATATAGATTTTTCGGGATTGACTCATCTTAAAAACATTGAATGCTCTGCTAATAAACTTTTATCGATCGACATAAGCAAATTGCAAAATTTAGAAGTTTTGGGTTGTTCTGGTAATGAAATTCAGAATCTTGATCTTACAGCATTGGTTAATTTGAAAGAACTCAATTGCGCGAATAATAAAATTTCCGTTTTAGATTTATCGGGCATCAATAATTTAGAAATATTAGATTGTAGTACTAATGCTTTAACAGATTTAAATTTTTCTAGTTTAACAAATTTGAAAAATCTTCATATAGGGAATAATAAGATTATAAGTTTAAATGTTTTAAATTTAAAGAAGCTTGAGAGTTTAAATTGTCACTCTAACTTGTTAAGCTTATTGGATGTATCCTCTTTGAATAAATTGAATACACTACATTGCTTGCATAATAATTTAACATTAATAAATATTTCAGGTTGTACTAATCTTTCGACTTTAGATTGTTCTAATAATGAATTAATAACAATAGATGTTTCAGATTGCAAAGAGTTATATAATTTTAATTGTAGTGAAAATAAATTAGTAACACTTTATTTAAAGAATGGTCCTACTACAAATTATTATAACTATTTTAGTTTTAATCCTACATTAAAATATATATGTGCAGATGAAAGTGAAGTATTGGATTATCAAGGAAAAGTAAATAATTTAGGATATAATTGTATCGTAAATTCTTATTGTTCATTTAATCCAGGAGGCATATATTATACGATAAGTGGAAATCAAAAGTATGACTCAGATGATAATGGTTGTGACATTTTAGATAATAAATTTCCTAATTTAAATATTACTATTACCGACGAAATTACCAAAGGAAATATAATTTCTGACGAATCCGGTAATTATTCAATTCCCGTAGGTGAAGGTATTCATACCATAACACCAATTCTGGAAAATCCAAACTATTATGAAGTTTCTCCGAAATCTTTTGTGGTAACTTTTCCAACAACAACAACAACAAGTCCGTTTATTCAAAATTTTTGTATTACGCCCAAAGGAATTCATCAGGATGTAGAAGTTTCAATTCTGTCTGTACTACCTGCGAGACCAGGTTTTGATGCAACTTATAAAATTGTGTATAAAAACAAAGCAACCACAACTGTTTCAGGTTCGGTTACATTTGATTTTAATGACGCAGTCTTAGATTATATTTCATCCCTACCAAACATTACAAATCAAAATCCGAATAAATTAGTTTGGGATTATACCGATTTGCAACCTTTAGAAACAAGAGAAATCGATGTCACTTTAAATGTCAATTCACCAATGGAAATGCCTGCGGTAAATATTAGCGACCGTTTGAGTTTTAATGCTGTGATAACTCCTGTCAATGGTGATGAAAGACCTGTTGATAATTCTTTTGCATTACGTCAAATTGTAGTTGGTTCCTATGATCCAAATGACAAAACATGTTTGGAGGGAGATGTTATAACTCCTGAATTAATAGGTGATTATGTTCATTATTTAATCCGATTTGAAAACACAGGTACTTATCCTGCAGAAAATGTTGTGGTTAAAGATATAATTGATTTAACCAAATTTGATATTTCAACATTGCTATCTACAAGTGCAAGTCATTCTTATATTACTAAAATTTCTGATGGAAATAAAGTAGAATTTATTTTTGAAAAAATTAATCTCCCTTTCGATGATGCAAATAATGACGGTTACATTGCCTTCAAAATAAAGACACTGCCGACTTTAACTGTTGGTGATTCCTTTACAAATGAAGCCAATATTTATTTTGATTATAATTTTCCGATTTTAACTAATAAGGCTACTTCAACTTTTAAAACAACTTTAGGGGATAAGAATTTTGGTTTTTCAGACTACTTTAGCATTTATCCCAATCCTGTGAATGATGTTTTAAATTTTTCAAAAAACATTTCTATTGAGGCAAGATCAATAGCTGTTTATGATATTTTAGGACAATTGGTTATTCCGGTTCAAAACGCTGAAAGTATTTCTAAAATTGATGTTTCAAAATTAAAAACAGGTAATTATGTTTTGAAGATTAAAACAGACAGTGGAATTTCTGGCGTGAAGTTTATTAAACTTTAATAATTATTTAAATGAAAAAACTATACTTTTTATCATTCTTTCTATTGTTATCAACAATCTCTCAGGCTCAAACAATATATTTTCCAGATATTACTTTTAAATATAAATTATTAGAGGCAAATAATAATAGCTATATCGCTCTAAATGAAAAAGGAGAAAAAATTAATATAGACACTAATGGTGATGGAGAAATTCAAATAGCTGAGGCATTAAACGTTTATGAGATAAATGTTAATTTTTTAAATATTTCCAGCGTAAAAGGAATTGAAAATTTTAAAAACCTTCAAATTTTGCAATGTATTGGAAATTCATTAGTTGCAATAGATTTATCAGGTTTAAAAAATTTGAAAGCTCTTTATTGTTCAGGTAATAAAATATCAAATTTGAATATAGGAGAATTAGAAAATCTTGAAATTCTTGAATGCTATGATAATTTGCTAAATGAACTTGATTTAAGAGTTCTAAAAAAACTTAAATCCTTGAAATGTTCTGGTAGAAATGTACAGAAGCTAAATGTAAATGGGTTAGCAAATCTGGAAAATTTATATTGTGATAATAGTAAATTAAATGATTTAAATGTTTCTGATGCAGTAAATTTAAAATATTTAAAAGTTGACTTTAATAATTTGGCTAGTTTGAATGTTTCAGGGTGTATTAACCTTGAAACTATTGTTTGTGACAATAATAACCTCACAAATTTAAATTTAGACGGATTGGTTAATTTGAAAAACCTGCTTTGCAATGATAATGAATTAACAGATATAAGTTTGAAAGGATTAATTAATCTGTTTAATTTTAGATGTGTAAATAATAAATTTAAAAGTTTGGATCTAACTCCTTTAAAAGGTATAGTTTATTTGTATTGTGGTTTTAATAATTTAGAAGAATTAGATCTAACAGGCTTAAGTAAACTAATGTTTATACATTGTGAGAATAATCAATTAAAAAATCTTGATTTATCAAGTGTCGAATATATATATGATTTGTTTTGTGGAAATAATAAGTTAGTTTATCTTAATGTAAAGAATGGAAGCCCGGATAGCCAACTTATATTTGGTAATAACCCTTTAAGATTTATTTGTATAGATGATAGTCAAATCGATTATATTAAACTAGTTGCAAATACTTCAGGTCTTACTAATTGTGTAATTAATTCCTATTGCAGTTTTACTCCTGGCGGCAAATTTTATACAATAAAAGGTAGTAGTAAATTTGATGGTAATGGCAATGGATGTGATGTAGCTGATATTTCCTTTCCAAATCTAAATTATAGTATTACAAATGGAACTGTTAAAGGAAATGTGATTTCAAATACTTCAGGAAATTATGATATTTATGCAGGTGAAGGAACGCATACGGTTAAATTAAATCTTGAGAATCCAAATTATTTTACAATTTCACCAGAATCATTTTCGGTAACTTTTCCAACAGAAAAATGGCCTTTTACTCAAAATTTTTGCATAACACCAAAAGGAGAACATCAAGATGTTGAAGTTACTATTTTATCCATAATCCCTGCAAGACCAGGATTTGACGCAAAATATAAAATTGTATACAAAAATAAAGGAAATCTGAAATTATCAGGTTCGGTTATGCTGGATTTTAACGATGACATTTTAGATTATGTATTTGCTGTTCCTAATATTACAAACCAAACAATCAATAAATTAGTTTGGAATTACGAAAACCTACAGCCCTTTGAAATACGCGAAATTGAGCTAACTCTAAACGTAAACTCACCAATGGAAACTCCAGCAGTCAACATCAATGACCGTTTGAGTTTTAATGCTTTAATAACACCTGTGACCGGAGATGAAAGTCCTGTCGACAACTCTTTTGCATTGCGCCAGATCGTTGTAGGCTCTTATGATCCCAATGATAAAACGTGTTTGGAAGGAGATGTTATTACACCGGAATTAATAGGAGAGTATGTTCATTATTTAATCCGATTTGAAAACACAGGAACATATCCTGCAGAAAATATTGTGGTGAAAGATATAATTGATTTGAACAAATTCGATATTTCAACATTGGTTCCTACAAGTTCAAGTCATACATATATAAGCAAAATTTCTGATGGAAATAAGGTAGAGTTCATTTTTGAAAAAATAAATCTTCCATTTGATGACGTGAATAATGACGGATACATTGCTTTTAAAATAAAAACACTGCCAACTTTAGCTGTTGGAGATTCGTTTACAAATGAAGCTAATATTTATTTTGATTATAATTTTCCGATTTTAACAAATAAAGCAACTTCAACTTTTACAACTACTTTAGGAGATAAGGATTTAAAATTTTCAAATTATTTTAGTATTTATCCAAATCCAGTAACTGATGTTTTAAATTTTTCAAAAAACAATTTAATTGCGGTAGAATCAATATCTGTTTATGATATTTTTGGGCAGCTAGTAATTGCTGTTCCTGATGCCAGAAATGTTTCAACACTTAATGTTTCAAAATTACGAACCGGAAATTACTTGTTGAAAATAAAATCTGATAAAGGAAATACAAGCGTAAAATTTATAAAAAGATAATTAATTAAGCCTGATTATTCCAGGCTTTAAACTTTTACAATGGTTCTGCTTTGTAAATCTATCTTTTTAATGAAAAATGTGATTTAAATTCTTTTTCAATATTATTTTCTGTAAAAAGTATTTTAAACCAATAATCTGTTGAAGGCATTTGTTCTCCGTTGTAAGTACCATCCCATCCTAGTACTTTAGAATTTATTTGTTTTAGTAATTTTCCGTAACGATCAAATATAAAAATTTTGTCATTTTTTATTCCTTCAAAAGCGGTGATATTCCAGGTGTCATTATGGCCATCACCATTTGGAGTGAAAAATTTAGGGTAACTAATTATGAAAATTTCTTTACTTAAATTAGTGCATCCATTAATGCTTTGAACGTAAATAATATGTTTTCCCGGACTTACTTCAGTAAATTGATTTGAAGATTGAAAACTTGTATTGTCTAATTTATATTCAAATAGACCTATAGCATTAGTTACATTGATAGATATAGTTGAGTTATCAGAAAATGATTCCGATTGTTTAATTATTATTTCTCCGGAATTTGTTGTAGTACTTGAAACATTAGCTTCAATTATATCTGAAATGCAATTTGTGTTTTTATCAATAGCTATAACTGCATATTGCCCGGTTGCTTTTGTTTCTAATGTACTTTTGTGTTCATTATTAATTTTATTTCCATCCAAAAACCATTCAAACTCGTAAATGAAGTTGTTTAATTGTGTATCTAAAATATGGGATTGAATAAGATTATTAGTTTCATTTTCAATACAAATTTTTCCATCCTGAATTTTAGGGATTGGTTTAGGATTTACCTTTATAATTAAATTTGTTGGTTTTGCACATTGTCCTGGATTTGGAGTGAAAATATATTCCGTTGTTTTTTTATTATTTACTACAGGTAACCAGCTCCCTATTATTCCATTAGTAGATTGAGATGCTAAGGCACTAATTGGTTCTCCTTCACAAATTGATGAAATTAGAGTAAAGAGAGGTAATGTTTTCTGGATAATAGGTATTGTTAGTTTAGTTGTATTTGCACATTCTCCAGAATTAGGAGTAAAGGTATACTCGGTTGTTATAAGGTTATTTATTTCCGGAAACCAGACTCCATTTATTCCGTTATTAGATTGTGTTGGAATTGCAGGAATTTGCTCGCCTTCACAAGCTGGACTGATTGCAGAAAAAACAGGTGTTATTTTCGGTTTCACAGTTATTGTTAATTTCGTTGAAATTGCGCATTGTCCAGAATTTGGAGTAAAAGTATATTCAGTGGTTATTAAGTTATTGAGTGGAGGCGACCAAGTACCCGCTATTCCGTTATTAGACTGCAAAGGTAATGACGGAATGGTTTCTCCTTCACAGATTGGAGTAACTATAGAAAATATGGGTACTGTTTTTGAATTTATAGTAATTATTAGTTTAACAGAATTTGCACATTGACCTGAATCTGGCGTAAAAGTATATTCAGTAGTTGTTATGTTATTGAGTGTAGGAGACCAGGTTCCTGAAATTCCATTAATAGACATTAGTGGCAGTGACGCTATAATTTCTCCTTCACAAATTGGATTAATTGCGGAAAATGTTGGATTTGTCTTTTGGATTACTACAATAGATCCTTTTATGATTGCATTTGCACCACAGCCGCCAGAAGTAGTAATTGTATAATTATATATTCCTGCAGAGGTTGCAATTCCTTCAATAGTAAACTTATCTTCAACTAAACTGGCATTTAGTCCAGTAGGTAAACTACCAGAGGTGATTGATGCATTTGTTGCGCCTCCACCAATAGTTAAAATTATTTTTGAAATGGCTGTGCTTTCACAAATTTGTTGTGAAAGACTGCCTTGATTTAATGTTAAGGAAGGCATGATTAAACAAGTGTCCAGTACGCATGATATAGAATTTGGCTCAAAACATTCAAATGGTGTTCCTATTGGAATAACAGTTATTACTACAGTTTCTCCCTGAGGAACATTCATAACAGTGTATGAATATATTTTACCAACAAATCCGACATCTACAGGGGTATTATTTCCTATTTTATATTTAATAGAAAATTCCGCATTTTCTAAAGCCAGCCAATCAAAAGTTATTGAATTCAAAGTTTTTTTTCCGCAAGTAAGATGAGGAGTAGAAAGCGTATTGAATTGTACTTTTACATCATCAGAAACTGGGCATCCTATACCTATTGGTGTTGCTTTTACGCCATAGATTCCAGATTGATTAATGGTGATTTCAGGACCTGTTTCTGATGGAATTACCACTCCTTCATATGTCCATTCATGTATCAATGAAGCATCTAAACCAGTTTTTAGAGTATAGTTTACTGTTGAACAAATTGTTAAGTCGTCTCCCAAATTAATTTCTGAAGAGCTAAAACTGGCACCTTCTATAAAAACTGCAGAGTCATAATTATTATCATCTACATTGGCAATTGCAAGTTTTATATGGTAAGTTTCGCCACATTGAACATCAGAAGCAGCTTGTATAACTTTTGTAAACCCATCGTATTGTATTGAATTTCCTCCAGTATTATCAACATAATACTGACAATATTCACAAGGACCTGAATTTGATTTGCCATTATTTATGTTGTTGATTGAAACTGGAAGCAAACTATTTGGAATCAACGCAATATTTTTCGCATTTCCAGAATATGGTCCTGTAATTCCGGGTCCACTTATAAAGAAACCAAAATTGTCATTATATGTATCATTTACAAATTCAGGATATTCATCTGATGCAAAAATAAAATTAAAAGACAACTTATTTCCCATTGGTATAAAGTCGAACTCAAGTAATGCAACGTTTCTTATTGATTGGTTATTGGTTAGAATCAATAAATCGACATCTCCCTCAAAAGGGACCAATGTGGGTAAGGTAGCCTGATTTTGATCATTTGGACCTTTAGCGATGATTGCATTTCCTGTACTCAAAATTATACCTTTATTTATCCCAATGTTTGTTGTAGCACCATTGTCAAATTTTGCTATTTGGTCACTTATACTATTTGAATTTACTGTTGATCCGTTAAATTTAACATTTGAAATATTGACTCCCTGACCTAATAAAACATTCTGAGCTAATTGTAAAGGTGTCAATGTTGTATTATCAACAATTAATTGTGCATTTACAATAGTATTGCAGAATAATAATAAAATGGTGAATAGTTTTGTTTTCATTTATAATTTTAAGAAATCATTCTTATTGATTGGCAAATATAATTAACGAAATGAAGAGATTTTAATTTTCTTATACATTCCTAATAATATATTTTAGTAAGAATTAATTTGGTGATTTTAAAGACTATATTTATACCGTTTAAAATTATTCCATATGAAGAAAAATTACTTTTTATTGTTTACATTTTTTTTATTATTTAATTCAAATGCTCAAGTTATTGAATTTAAATCTTCAAGGTTTTTAGAAGTATTGCTATATTCTGATACAAATAGTGTTATAGCAAAGGATTATAAAGGGGATTTAATAAAAATAGATGAAAATGGAGATAAAAAGATAGAATTATCGGAAGCTCTCAAAGTAAGTGAGTTAAATATATCCTCTTTTTTTTTGACAGATATTAGTGGAATTGAAAATTTTATTAATTTAAAAACATTAATTTGTTCGGGTAATCATTTAACCTCTTTTAATATTAATTCTTTAAAAGAGCTAAAATATTTAAACTGTAGCGGTATTTTAGTAAATTCTTTAGATTTTACAGCTCTCAAAAATCTGGAAACTTTAATTTGTACTCAAACTCAACTTGTGTCAATTAATGTAGTTGGACTATCCAAACTTCATCATCTGTATCTATATCAAAATTTATTAGAAGATTTAAATTTATCGGGTTTGGTAAGCCTGAAGTATATTGATTGCAACTTCAATAATCTAAAAAAAATAGATGTCACAGGTCTAACACAATTAGAGGAGTTAATTTGTAATGACAATAAAATTGAAAGCGTTATAAATTTAAGAGATTGCCATAACCTTAATAGATTATGGATACAAAATAATGAATTAATTAGTCTTGATCTTTCTAACTGCCCGAAATTATCGGATTTATGGGCTGATCAAAACAATTTGACATCAATTGATTTAACAACTCCAAAAAATGTGCTCAATGCCAGTTTCGGTAATAATAAATTAACATCGGTGAATGTAGATGATTTTAGTAATATTGAATTTATTCGTTTGTCAGACAATAAGTTTACTACAATAGATTTATCAAAATTCACTAACTTAAGGAGTGTTGAATGTAATAATAATAAAGAATTAATAGCATTGTATTTAAAAAACGGAAGTAATGAAGGTGCTGATATTATAGGATGTTCTAATTTACGATATATTTGTAATGATGATATAAAAAATTCACACTTAGAATGGTATATTAATTATTATAATTATACTAACATTTCTTTAAATTCATACTGTACATTTGAACCTGGAGGTGTTTTTTATACTATTCAAGGTAAAACTACATTAGATCAAAATAATAATGGTTGTGACAGCAATGACAGAAAATATTCTAATCTTAATTTTTCTATTAATAATGATATTCAAAAAGGGAACTTTATTTCTGATAATTCAGGTAATTATGAGCTTCCTCTTGGAGAAGGGACCTATACAATAACTCCTGTTTTAGAAAATCCAACTTATTATACAGTAACTCCTGAATCATTAAATATTACATTTCCAGGACAAAGTAATCCAATTATTCAGGATTTTTGCATCATTCCCAATGGTTCGCATCAAGATTTAGAGATTTCAATCTTATCTACTACTCCTGCTAGACCTGGTTTTGATGCTACTTATAAAATTATCTTTAAAAACAAAGGAAATCAGACATTGTCTGGATTGGTTAATTTGGATTTTAATGATGCTGTTTTAGATTTTATATCTTCAGTTCCTATAATTTCAAGTCAGGCGATTAATAAATTGACATGGGATTATGAAAATTTACAACCTTTTGAAACTAGAGAAATTAACGTAATAGTAAATGTCAATTCCCCGATGGAAACTCCAGCAGTTAATATAAATGATCGATTAAGTTTTAATGTGATAATTACTCCTATAGCTAATGATGAAAAACCAGTAGATAACTCTTTTGCGTTACGGCAAATTGTTGTTGGATCATACGATCCAAATGATAAAACTTGCTTAGAAGGAGATATTGTTACTTCTGCGTTAATTGGAGAATATGTACATTATTTAATTCGTTTTGAAAATACAGGAACTTATCCGGCAGAAAATATTGTAATTAAGGATTTAATCGATGTGTCAAAATTTAATATTTCAACTTTAGTTCCCTACAGTTCGAGTCATTCTTATGTAACCAGAATTTCAGATGATAATAAGGTTGAATTTATCTTCGAAAAAATAAATCTTCCTTTTGATGATGCAAATAACGACGGATATATAGCTTTTAAGATAAAAACATTACCAACTTTAAATGTGGGAGATTCATTTACAAACGAAGCCAATATCTATTTTGATTATAATTTTCCAATTATAACAAATAAAGCAGCTTCAATATTTAAAACTTTAGCAACTCAGGATTTCGAATTTTCAAATTATTTTAATGTGTATCCAAATCCTGTAAAAGACATTTTAAATATTTCTTTAAAAAACGATATCGAAATACAATCAATCTCAATTTATGATATTTTAGGACAATTAATAATATCTGTTCCAAATTCGAAGAATGTTTCTAAAATTGATGTTTCGAGATTAAGAACCGGAAATTATTTGTTGAAGATTAAAACAGTAAAAGGTTTTTCGACAGTAAAATTTATTAAAGAATAAATTTATTAAAGAATAAATTTAATTAAATTCCTACAAATTTAAAATCTTCTAAATAAAAATATTTTTAACATATATTTATGATCCCTGACAGAGTCAAAGGAAAGGAACATTTTTAATATTAAGCTACAGGTCCCTTTTTGTAAATAAATTGGTTTTAATTTTTTGCTTTTATATATTTATAAAACAATATATAAGAATAATGTTAAAATAATAATTATAATTTTATTAAAAAAGACTATTGCTAATTTCGACGCCATAAATAAAAATGAAAAGCCAAATTTTAAACAGTAAGTTTTTAGATGATAATATTCTTTGGAGTAATTTAAAAGCCGGTGATGAAAAATCTTTTTCTCAAATTTTTGAAAGATATTATAAGGATTTAATTAGTTATGGGAATTCTCTTTCTCCATTTAAAGAAAAGGTGCAGGATTGTATTCAGGATGTATTTGCTGATATTTGGATTTATAGAAATTCGCTGCAGGAAAATGTTGTTGTAAAAGCATATTTATTATCAAGTGTTCGAAAAAGGATTGCGCGTTTATTCCAGAGAGATCATATTTTTCGTAAAACAACTTCAACTGATGCAATCGAATTTTTGTTTGATTTTTCGATAGAAAACGAACTGGTTGAAGATGAAGTAACTGCAGAACGTGTTTTATATTTAAATAAATTACTTAATGATTTGCCTCCACGTCAAAAAGAGGCATTATATCTAAGATACCATCAGGGACTAACAGTCGAGCAAATCGCAGAATTGCTCTATGTTAATTATCAATCAGCAAATAATTTATTATATCGAGGATTATTAAGTCTCCGTAAAGATTGGAAAGAAAGTTTGCCACTTCTTTTACTACTATCTACAGCAGTTTCGTAATATTCTTAAAAAAAACTTAAAAATAAATCACAATTAGGTGAGTATATAATATGAAAAGTGTCCTCTGTGTTTTTGTAACCCTAATTCAAAGATGCAAAAACGTAATACTTATTCAGAAATCGAGGACTTTTTAGCCGACCAGTCATTTCAATTGTGGATTTTATCTAAAATAGACGAACAAGGCTGGGAGGAATGGACTTTGGAAAACCGGCATAGAGCCAAATTAGTTGAAGATGCCAGATTTTTATTGTTAGCAATGAAAGTTAGTAATGTTGATTTATCTCAAAATGAGATTCATGAAGCGTTAGAATCTACCTGGGAAAAAATCGAAGTAAGAGAGAATTCCTATAAAGCTTCAAAATCAAAAATATTTTATCTCAAAAGATTTTGGTTAACTGGCGCTGCTGCTGTTTTAATTATTTCCTTAGTATCAGTTTTGACTTTCAAAAACAAAAATATAAAAAGCAATAATGTTGTTACATATAATGAACTAATTGAGCAAAATAGTGAAGGATTGGTTGAGCAAACTAATAATTCAGGCATTTCGCAAACTATTACATTATCAGATGGAAGCTCGGTTTTATTACAGCCAAAGAGTAAATTAAGTTACCCTAAAATCTTTACCGGAAATGAAAGAAAGGTGTATTTATCCGGCGAAGGTTTCTTTGAAATTAGTAAAAATCCCAAAAAACCATTTTTTGTATTTGCAAACGAAATTGTAACAAGAGTTGTTGGTACTAGTTTTAGAATTAAAGCATATCAGGACCAGCAAAATGTTGAAGTTTTGGTTCGCACCGGTAAAGTAAGGGTAAAGTCAAATGATCTGGTTTCGAGTGTAACAAATCATGAAGTAGTTCTTCTTCCTAATCAGGCACTTCGATTTGTTCGTAAAGAATTACTTTTTAATAAGATAACAAATACTACAAAAGATGAAGTTTTAGTAAAAAGTATCGGAAATATTGAACAATTAAGTTTTGAGTTTAACGATATTCCAATTGCTCAGATATTTGAAACCATCGAACAGGCTTATTTGGTTAATATTGATTATCCAAAAGATAAGCTAAGAGATTGTCATTTAACAACTTCACTTAGTGATCAACCGTTGCCTGAAAAACTCAAAATTATTTGTAAAAGCATAGGAAATGATACTAGTTTTGAAATGAACGGAAATCAGATTACTATAGCATCAAAAGGTTGTAATTAATAAAATTTTAAAAATATAAACTCAAGTAAAACTTAATATAAAACCAGAGTGATGCCTATGTAAAAATAAATAAATGCGTAAAAAGTGCCGAAATGCTGTAACATTCCGACACCTGGATTATTTGAATTTCTCTCTGTAAAGAGTAATTCATAATGTTTCTTAAAATACACTTGAACAGTATTAATCAAAACAAACCAAAATTATGAAAAAACCAGTTGTTAAACAACGATTACTCCACCAAATCATGAAAATAACGCTATTTCAGTTTGCCTTAGCACTTGTATTTTCAAGTGTTACAATGGCAAACAGTTTAAATGGACAAAGAAAACTTGATACAAAAGTTACCATTACGGTTGAAAATCTCAGTTTGGATAACACACTGTCCAAACTTGAAAAGTCTGCACATGTAAAATTCTCATATAATTCAAGGCTTCCTCAATTGAATAAAAAAGTTACAATTGAAGCAAATGAAGAAACATTGTCCAGTATCCTTAGCAGAATTTTAAAACCTTTCAACATTACCTATGCGGAAATAAGTAATCAGATTATTTTGCAAAAAAACTCAAAGCCTGAAGGATTTCCAAATAATGAAAGTTATAATATATTATTTGATAATTTATCTGCAGGACCTGTAATTAGAGGAAAAGTGACTGATCCAAGTGGCATACCGTTACCAGGTGCGACTGTATTGGCAAAAGGAACTAAAATAGCTGTTTTGACCGATTTTGATGGTAATTTTTCAATAGAAATGCCAGCCAATAGTACTGCACTTATTGTTTCTTATGTTGGTATGGAGTCACGGGAAATTAGTATAGAAAACACTTCTCCAACTATCGTTTTAAATGAAACAGGACAAAACCTGAAAGAAGTTATTATTACAACAGGTTATGAGAAAACCTCCAAAAGAACTTTTACGGGAGCAATTAGTAAAATTTCAGGAACAGAACTTAAAGTTGATGGTGTTGTAGATATTAGTAGAATGATCGAAGGCAAAGCAGCGGGAGTTACGGTACAAAATATTACAGGAACTTTTGGAACAGCACCTAAAATTACAGTACGTGGATCATCTTCAATATTTGGTGATACTAAACCATTATGGGTAATTGATGGAGTAGTTCAGGAAGATATTATTAATATATCTTTTGCCGATTTGGCTTCGGGAAATTCTGAAACGTTATTAAGCTCATCTGTTGCAGGATTGAATTCTAATGATATTCAAAGTATCGAAATTCTTAAAGATGCATCGGCAACTTCTATTTATGGTTCTAGATCTTTAAATGGCGTTGTAGTAGTTACGACAAAACAAGGGCGTAGGGATGCTCCTATGAAAGTAACTTATTCAGTAGAAAATACGTTACGAACAGTTCCAAGTTATACTCAATATGATATTTTGAATTCTCAGGAATCCATGAGTATATTAAAAGAAATGGAACAAAAAGGATTTCTTGATGTGCCTTCAACTCTTCAGGGAAGATCTGGAGGTGTCTATAACATTTTAAGTAAGGCTATAAATACATATGTTCCTGGAACCGATAATTATTTGGTAAATAATGATCCGGTAAGCAGAAATAATTTTTTAAGAAAATATGAATTGGCTAATACAGACTGGTTTAGTGTTTTATTCAGACCTTCTATAACACAAAATCACTCTTTGAGTTTTTCCGGAGGTGGAAAAAACAATACATTTTATGCATCTTTAGGATACTATACAGATCCTGGATGGACTATTGCTGATAATGTCAAACAGTTGTCATCAAACATTAAAGGAACATTTTTTATAAATGACAGATTAAATGTTACTTTATCAACACTGGCATCTATCCGTAATCAAGGTGCTCCTGGAAGTTATGATAGTAAAAAAGATGAAGTTTTTGGGAAGGTTACAAGGGATTTTGATATAAATCCATTCAATTATGTTTTAAGTACAAGCAGAACGCTTAGACCGTATGACGAAGCAGGTAATCTTGAATATAGCAGAAACAATTGGGCTCCGTTTAATATTATTAATGAGTTAGAGAATAATGTTTTGGAAATCGATGTAAAAGATATTCGTTTTCAAATGGATTTAGATTATAAATTAAGTAAAAACCTAACTTATAATTTAACTGCTTCAGCACGTTATGCCAACACTACTCGAGAACATAAAATATACGAGAACTCTAATGTTGTTGAAGCCTATAAAGCAGGAACAGAATTTGGAATTGAAGGAGAAAACACTACTGTTAGAAATGCGAATGTATTTTTATACAAAGATCCGGAAGATTTAACAGCACTGCCAATCTCAGTACTTCCAAATGGCGGATTTTTACGAAAATTCACAAACGAATTGACATCTTATAATATCAGGAACAGTGTAAATTATAGAAACACTTTTGATGATAAGCATGAATTAGAAGGTTTTTTTGGTACTGAATTACGCTCTTTAGATAGAAATGACGATAATTTTACCGCAGCAGGATTACAATATGACAGGGGGCTTACACCATTTACAGATCCAAGGATTATTGAGAAAATCATAAATGAAGGAAACTCTTATTTTGCTTTTAATGAAGAGAGAGAAAGAACGGTTGGTTTTTTTGGAAAAGTAGGATATACTTATGACCGTCGTTACACTGGATCTGTTACAGGGCGTTATGATGGTTCAAACCGACAAGGAAATAGTGGCTCTTCAAGATGGCTGCCAACCTATACGTTTAGTGGAAAATGGAATGCTACTGAAGAAAAGTTCATGCAAAATCTTAAATCAATAAACAATTTGGCGTTAAGAGCTTCATATGGACTTACTGCTACAGCAGGTCCTGCAACAAATTCTCTGGCGATTTATAAAAGTTATATTACAGATCGACTAGGTATTTCAGATCGTGAAACGGGTATTAGTATTGATGAATTGCAAAATTCTGATTTAACGTGGGAAAAACAATTTGAAACTAATATTGGTTTAGATCTAGGTATGTTTAATAATCGAGTACAATTTGTTACAGATGTATATAGCCGTAAAGCATTTGACCTGGTTGATTATGTAGTTACTTCGGGAATTGGTGGTCAAAGAATTAAACAGGGAAATAATGCCAACATGGAAACTAAGGGTATTGAAGTAGGTTTTACAACCCAAAATGTTATAACAAGCGATTTTAAATGGTCTACTACTTTAAATTTTTCAGTGTATGATCAAAGAATCACAAAATTAGAAAATCAGCCTACAGTTTTTGACTTGATAGATGGAAATGGAGGTAACACTGTGGGGCATCCTAGGAATTCATTATACTCATATCAATTCACAGGATTAAATAATCAGGGATTACCAACTTTTATTATGCACAATGGAGAAGATGATAATGTTGCGGGTGCTAACTTTCAGGATACTGAGAATGTAACTAATTATCTAAAATTTGAAGGATCGATAGAACCAAACCAATCAGTTGGTCTTGCAAATACATTTACCTATAAAGACTGGTCATTGTATGTGTTTTTTGTTGGTTCTGGAGGAAATAAAGTTCGGCTAAATCAGGCTTATGATAGTCAGTATGACGATTTAACTGTCTTTACAAAAGATTTTACTAACAGATGGATTAATCCTGGAGATGAAGAATTTACAAACGTACCTGTTATTGCAGATAAAAGATTAATTCAGAATTATGGAACTCAGGATCAATTATCAATAGCATATAATACTTATAATTATTCAGATGTTCGTGTTGCTGATGGTGATTTTATAAGACTTAAAAATGTTTCATTAAGCTGGGAATTTCCTAAGGATTTTAAAAGAAAATTAGGGGTAAGCACATTTACGCTTAAAGGTTCCTCAGTTAATCCCTGGTTAATTTATTCTGATAAAGCATTAAATGGGCAGGATCCTGAATTCCGAAACACAGGTGGTGTAGCTTTTCCGGTAACTACGCAATACAGTTTTGCAATAAACCTTTCATTTTAATATAATTGATCATGAAAAATATAAAAATAGCACTATCCCTACTCATCCTTGTAAGTATTAGTAGTTGTGATGATTTTCTTTCTGAAGTGCCAGATAACAGAACTCAGATTGATACTCCTGATAAAATTTCAGAATTATTAGTTTATGCAGTGCCAAGTGCATCTTACATGGATTTGGCTGAGACCATGTCTGATAATGTGGGAGATGGTGAATTAAGTACCGTAACACGTAAAAATGAACAAAGTTATAATTGGGAAATGCATGATCAAACGGATATTGACACACAGGCCAGCTATTGGAATGCCTGTTACAGAGCGATTGCGCATGCCAATCAGGCGCTAAAATCAATTGAAGAGTTAGGTAGTCCGGCAACATTAAATCCTCAAAAAGGTGAGGCATTAATGGCCAGAGCCTATTCTCATTTTATGCTAGTGTCATTTTGGTCAAATCGTTATAATCCTGCAACTGCAATGACTGATCTTGGAATTCCTTATGTAACGGAGCCTGAAAATGAATTATTAAAAAATTATAGAAGAAATACTGTAAAAGAGGTTTTTGATTTTATCCAGAAAGACATTGAAGAGGGATTAAGATATGTAACAAATGATTATGCCGAACCAAAGTTTCATTTTAACAGAGAAGCTGCCAGAGCATTTGCAAGCAGATTCTATTTGATAAAAGGAGACTGGGATAAAGTGATTGAAGTTTCTGAAGGATTGGGTTCTAAACCGGTTGGGAAACTAAAAGATTATTCAACTTTATCAACGTTGGCTCCGGATATTCAATTTATCGAATATGGTAAGTCATCCTATACAACAAATTTATTGATTGCTTCTCCAAATACTCTTATTGGAAGATCGGCCAGTTCAAATAATTTTTATCTGGATGACGATAAACAGTCGGAAATATTTAGTGGTAGTAATCCGTTAGGCAAAGCATGGCTGTTTGATTTTTATTCTTACAACAGCAGTAGAACATTATTTACCCCAAAGTTTGAAGAATATTTTAAGTATACTAATATAAGCGCAGGTATCGGTGAAGCTTATTGTGGGATTGTGCTTTTATCGAATGATGAGTTTTATTTAAATCGTATTGAAGCACTTGTAATGAAAAACAGACTTGAAGAAGCCAATACCGAATTGGTTTATTTTCTAGGGACCAGAACAGTTGGATACAATCCCAATACCGATGTATTAACAACTGAAGATTTTACCCTGCTATATCCTATAATCACTGATGAATTAACGCCATTTTATGCCATGACATCTGAGCAGACCTCATATATTAAAGCAATTCTGGAAGCAAGAAGAAGAGATTTTGTTCATGAAGGATTAAGATGGTTTGATGTAAAACGTTTTAATATAGTTGTTAATCACGAAACTTTCGGAAAACCGACAAATATATTATCAAAAGATGACAAGCGAAGAGCTTTACAAATACCTCTTAGCGCATCAAATTATGGTATAGAAAAAAATCCGAGATAAATTTTAATTAAAATTTAGAATATTATGAAAATAGTAAAAATATATAGAGCAATAATTCTAGTTACTGGAATTTTATCTTTTGTTGCCTGTGCTCATGAAGAGCCACTATCTGAAAGTCAATTAGATTATACTCAGCCTGTAGAAACAGTTTTGGATAATTGGATAGAAGTAAATTATTTGAAACCTTATAATATCAATGCACAATATAAATGGAATCAGAATACTGTTGATAACAACAGATTTTTGTTTCCGCCAATGGTTGATAAAGTACAGCCGGCCTTAGATGTAGTAAAAAAAATATGGCTGGACAGTTATACGACAGTTGGCGGTATTGATTTTGTAAAAAAAGTTTGTCCAAGAGAAATTGTTTTGGTTGGAGGAGTAAACTCTAATACTAACGGAACAAGAACCTTGGGAATTGCAGATTCCGGGCAAAGGATAACACTTTTTGAAGTAGATTACCTAAATACAAAAAATCGGGAAAATGTTACAGAGTTTATTCATACTATTCAACACGAATATGTACACATCTTAAATCAAAATAAACCTTTTGATCAACAGGCATGGCAAAAAATAAGCCCGGCAGATTATACAGGAACCTGGCATTTAGAGGATCTTGAAGATTCCAGAAATTTAGGATTTATAACCAATTACGCCAGAAATAATGTTATTGAAGATTTTGCTGAAACTGCTTCTACAATACTGACAACTTCAAAAGCTGAATATGCAGCTATTTTAGCAAGTATTGCAGACCCTAACGGACGAGCAAAGCTTAAACAAAAAGAAGCAATAGTGGTACAATATTACAAAGATGCTTTTAATATGGATTTCTATGCTTTAAGGGATATAGCGGAAATAAATACAAATAATGTTGTAAATAATTAATTTCTTCAACATAATTTAAAACAAATATTATGAAACTAAAAAATATATTTAAGTACTTAATGATAGCCATTCTGGTGGCGAACATAAGTGCTTGTAGTAATAATACTGATGCAGAACAAAAATTTGATGTCACGCCAACAGAGAGATTAAATGCTCAGAAAAAAGAGCTGAACGATTTGTTACTTTCATCAGAACAGGGATGGAAAGCTGTATACTTTACAGATGACACTCAATTAGGCGGTTATACTCATTTGTTTAAATTTTTACCGGGTAATAAGGTTGAAATGGCATCAGATTTCGATGCTGATACTAAACGATTTACCAGCGATTACAATGTGGTTTTGGGAAGTACGGTAAGTTTATTATTTGATACTTACAATAGAATACATCTTTTATCTGATTCAGATAACGCACCAATCCCAGCTTTAAGAGGTAAAGGATATTTAGGGGATTTCCAGTTTTTATACTATGGACAGGAAAATGGAGATATCATTTTTAAAAGTAACAGATTGGTTAGAGAGGTTCGTTTTGTTAAAGCTACAGCTCAGGATTGGACGGATTTAGCAAAGAATCTAGAAACAGAAAAAAAGGTAATAGGTGAAGCAACTCGCCCACTTTTTAGATTGTTAGAGATTAATGACGGAACAACAACTAAAAAATATGAATTTTCTTTTTCATCAGCGACGAGATTTGCAAATTCAAGTTCTGTAGATGATTCAGGAGAAGTTATCAGCATGGGAGTTGGATACACACCAACTGGAATCGTTGTAAGTCCAGCTGTAGAAGTTAAAGGTCAAAAATTGACTAATTTTATTTATAGTGCAGTTGATGGTAGTTTTACTGCGACAGGAACTGCAGGAGTGAGTGCTTCAATAAAATATACAAACAAACCTTTGATTCTTACCGATGATTATAAAATTTTACTTCAAGGAAAACCACTTGCATGGTTTGGATTCTTTACGGATGATTATACCATAGATTCTCCTGCTAATTCACTGTTGTTTTATTCTGAATTAGAACAGATTAATGCCGCATTGCCAACAGGACAAAGTATCTCATCTGTGCAGATATATGGCAATCATGCTATTGGAACTTTTATCTATTACACCTTCGTAGGAAGAAATCCTTTGCAGCACCATGTTACAATTGAAGAAGATGCAGCTGGGAAAAGAATAATTTTGAAACACAAATCTTGGAATGGAAATACTACAGTGGCAACACCTGCTTTCCTTGCAAGTTTTGATAAATATTTGATGGATCCTAATGGAATTTATGTAAAAGCTGAAAGCTTCAGATTATTTTATTCTGATCCTGTTTATACATTTACGAGTTCATCAAGTCCGTTTAGAATGACAACATGGAAACTAAATTAACAGTTATATTTTTGATTTATTATAAATAAGCAGCTCAATTGAGCTGCTTTATGAATTAAATATTAAGAAGTGTATTCGTAAATATCTTCAAAATATTTTTTATTAAATAAAAAATAAAAAATAAAAAATAAAAAATATCACATCAATAAATATTACCTTCTTTTTGTGGGGATTAATGCTTTTAGATATATCACTATATCAACATGAATATAACAGATATTATCCAAACACTCAATAGTAGTCCTGTTGTGATTGTTGATCTGATAAAGAAGAGAAGTTTAATGTACAACAACATTTCAAGCTTCAATTTACAAAATGCTTATTATGTAGTTGTTCTATTCGTCTTTTTATTATAACCAAACAAAATTATCTATAAAAGTTTTTATTTTGAATTTTATGTTGAATAAAAAGCAGTTCTATTTGAGCTGCTTTTTCTGCTTTAATAAGTTTTTTTATCAATTTGATGGTTATTGTAATTGTTATTTTTTTAAAAAAAGGAATTGTTCTATATTTGGCAAGTCATTCATAGCCCTGATAGAAGTGGAAATCCTTTTGTGTTTTTCTTTAAAACACAAAAGATTGGAACGGATAGCAGGATTAGCTACAAATAATTATTAATATTAATTTTGAATATGAAATTACTAGAAGGAAAAGTTGCCATTATTACAGGCGCTAGTCGTGGAATTGGAAGAGGTATTGCCGAAGTTTTTGCTAAACACGGAGCGAATGTGGCATTTACATACAGTTCATCTGTTGAATCTGCTCAGGCTCTTGAAACGGAATTGAATAGCTTAGGAGTTAAAGCAAAAGGCTACCAATCGAATGCGGCGGATTTTAATGAAGCTCAAACTTTTGTTGATGCTGTTTTGGCAGATTTTGGAACAGTAGATATCTTGATTAACAACGCCGGAATTACAAAAGATAACCTATTGATGCGTATGTCTGAAGCTGATTTTGATCAGGTCATTGATGTGAATTTGAAATCGGTTTTTAATATGACAAAAGCGATTCAGAAAACCTTTTTGAAACAACGTGCTGGATCAATTATCAATATTAGTTCTGTAGTTGGTGTTTCCGGAAATGCAGGACAAACCAACTATGCCGCATCTAAGGCTGGTGCAATTGGTTTTACAAAATCGGTAGCATTAGAGTTGGGTTCCCGTAATATTCGTTGTAATGCAATCGCTCCTGGATTTATTGAAACAGAAATGACTGCAAAATTACCTGAAGATGTAGTAAAAGGCTGGAGAGACGGAATTCCTTTGAAACGTGGCGGAACTACTGAAGATGTTGCCAATGCATGTCTTTTCCTTGCTTCGGATATGAGTGCTTATGTTACCGGACAAGTACTTAATGTTTGCGGAGGAATGCTTACTTAATAGTTTGCAGTGTTCAGTTTTTGAGTATTCAGTATATGCATTCTTAAAAATAATAAAGAGCACATTATATAATTTCGACTTTTAATTCTGATCACTACAAACTGATTACTGAACACTAAATAAATTATGACTACAAACACGATTCTATTATTATTACTTTCATTAGTAATAGCGGGTGGTTTGTCGTATTTTCAATATTTTTTTAAAGCCAAAAGCTATTCGAAAGTGAACATGCTTTTGGCTTTTTTGCGTTTTTTAGCCATTTTCGGATTATTGGTTTTATTGATTAATCCTGTTATAACTAAAAATTCGCTTGAAGTTACCAAAACGCCTTTGGCAATTGCAGTTGATAATTCGAGTTCAATTGCATCTTTGAAATCGGACAAGAAGGTTGCCGAATTGTATCAGAAATTAATTTCGCATCCGGCACTTCAGGACAAGTTTGAAATTCAGTCCTACCAGTTTGATTCTGAATTAAAATCTTCTGAAAAGTTTGATTTTAAGGGAAAGCAAACCAATCTGGATGAAGTTGCAAAGAACTTAAAAAGCATCAATAAAAACCTGATTTTTCCAACAGTTATCATTACCGACGGAAATCAGACTACAGGAAACGATTATGTATATCGTTTTGATCCTGTCAATAAAGTGTATCCTTTGGTTGTGGGAGATACAACTAATTTTTTTGATCTAAAAATCAATCAGCTAAACGTAAATAAATACGCTTTTCATAAAAATAAATTCCCGGTTGAAGTCTTTCTGCAATATGCCGGTAATAAAACTGTAAATGCAGATTTTACTATTTCTCAAGGAAATACAGTTGTTGCCAGAGAGAAAGTTTCTTTTTCTCCGTCTAAAAAAACGGCTTCTTTAAATTTACTTTTGCCTGCAGACAAAGTAGGATTACAAATTTTCAGGGCTACAATTTCTTCTAATGCAAAAGAAAAAAACAGTTATAATAACGTCAAGAATTTTGCTGTTGAAGTGATTGACCAGAAATCAACCATTGCGATAGTTTCATCGATAAATCATCCTGATATTGGAGCTTTGAAACGTTCTATCGAAACAAATGCCCAG
>Ga0247805_1000360_pt1 | contig 24564 bp, 23 predicted proteins | sample UWRJL044104R1_FD_180930 | JGI IMG/M metagenome (GOLD analysis project Ga0247805, IMG submission 180930) | Plant litter microbial communities from Arlington Agricultural Research Station in Wisconsin, United States - UWRJ-L044-104R-1 | ecosystem: Environmental > Terrestrial > Plant litter >... | reverse complement strand
TCATCTGGGCTTAACCTGCGACCCGATTGGAGGCCTGGTACAAATCCCCTGCATTGAACGCAATACCATGGGTGCAATCAAAGCCATTACCGCGAGTCAGCTGGCCCTGCAAAGTAATCCCGACAAAGCAAAAGTGAGTCTGGATGCTGTAGTGAATACCATGTGGGAAACCGCTTTGGATATGAACTCCAAGTACAAAGAAACTTCTGATGGCGGACTGGCCACCAATATTCCGATCAGTTTACCAGAATGTTAGATTTTTTGTTGTGCCTTGATCGCCAGGTAGCTGTTCACTACATTAACCGTTAATTTATCCGGAGGTGTCAGCAGGCTTAAAATGCCATGCCTGGCCAGTTCTTTCACCATGAGCTTCTTGTCATACGCGAATTTTTCTGCTATGGTCTGAATGTAGATTCCTTCAACATCCTTTGCCGGTTTCTCACTGATGACCTTCAACTCTGTATTTTCAAAAAATACGATCAGCAACAAATGATATTTGGCAATACGTTTTAAAAAAGGCAATTGCCTGTTCATGGCCGACATGCTTTCAAAATTGGTAAAAAAGACGAGTAAACTCCTTTGTTTAACTACATTCCGGATGCTGAGGTATAAGGCTTCTAAATTCGTTTCGAGGTACCGCGTTTTCTCTTTATACAGCACGGACATGATCTTACCCAATTGGGTTGCCCGCCGGTCTGCCGCGACGACACTACCGGTCCGCTCTGCAATGGTGATCAAACCCGCTTTATCTTCCTTAATCAGGGCCACATTAGACAAGACTAAACTGGCATTGATGGCATAGTCCAATAAACTTAAGCCTTCAAAAGGCATTTTCATGGTTCTCGATTTGTCGATGATGCAGTACATATGCTGTGCCTTCTCATCTACATAGGAATTGACCATCAGCTCGCCCTTTCTGGCTGTAGCCTTCCAGTTCAGACTGCGGTAGTCGTCACCCTGCACATAGTTTTTCACCTGGTCAAATTCCAGGCTATGCCCTACCCTGCGTATTTTCTTGATGCCAATTTCTGTTAAACGATTTGAGATGGCCATCAGTTCGTATTTGCGAAGCTGCAGAAAAGACGGGTAAACCGGAACGGTAACCTCGGTCCCAAAATTAAATCGCCTGGAGATCAGGCCGAGCGGAGAACGTACAAAGAGCCTGACCCGGCCAAACACATATTCGCCCCGCTTGGTAGGTCGTAAAGTATAAGCTATCTTTTTCTTTTCCTGTGCTTTCAGCTGACTTTTAAACCAAAGATCCCGCTTTTGAAACTGAAAAGGAATTTCATCAATGATCCCAATCTGGATAGCGAAAGCATAAAAATTTTCCAGGTAAATCGTCAGTTCATTTTCATCGCCGTTACTTAATCTTTCCGGAAGGTCTCTTCGTAAAAACACGCCTTTCCTGATCCTGAACAGCAAAATAAAATCCAAAACCAGGAGTGCAATGAATACCCAAAAGCACAAATAGGGCAAATCGCCCAGCCAGGGCAGGAAAAAGGAGAATAAAAATAAGCTTACGCAAATCCCAACGGCAATAAAAAGCCTGCTGCTGAGGAAAAGGTCGCGGTAGTATTTGCTGAACAGGCTTTTCATCCTTTATCTTGGGATCTCTATTTTTTGAATGATCTGTGCAACCACATCAGCGGTAGTCAGCCCCTCCATTTCCTTATCGGGTGTAAGCATGATGCGGTGTGCCAATACCGGGGTCGCCACTTTAATGATGTCCTCCGGGGTTACAAAATCTCTGCCCTGCATGGCCGCAACGGCTTTAGCACTATTGATTATAGCCAAAGATGCCCGTGGCGAAGCGCCAAGGTACAGTGATTTGTTATTCCGGGTCTCATGTGTAATGCGGGCTACATATTCAATCAGTTTTGGTTCTACGTGCAAGGCTTTGATCAGGGCGCGGCAGGTTTTAATCTGCTGTATACTCAGTACCGCTTTTACTGCCTTAAGCTCATCTTCCAGTTTGCGCTGGTGCTGGTTCATCAAAATCTGGGTCTCTTCTTCCAGACTTGGGTATTTGATCTCTATTTTAAAGAGAAAGCGATCCAGCTGGGCTTCAGGTAAACGATACGTTCCTTCTTGTTCAATCGGGTTTTGCGTAGCCAGTACCATAAAAGGTTCATCCATCAGATAGGTATGTCCGTCTACGGTAATCTGGCGCTCTTCCATGACTTCAAACAGGGCCGATTGTGTTTTGGCCGGGGCACGGTTGATCTCATCAACCAATACAATATGGCCAAATATCGGTCCCTTGCGGTATTCAAAAGAAGCCGATCGCGGATCGAAAATCGAAGTTCCCAATACATCAGAAGGCATCAGATCTGGCGTAAACTGAACCCTTGAATAAGAAGCATCTATACTTTTAGCAACCAGCTTGGCACTTAATGTTTTGGCTACCCCAGGAACCCCTTCCAGTAAAATATGTCCATCGGCAAGCAAGCCGGCAATCAGAAAATCAATGGTTTCCTGCTGGCCAACGATGATTTGCCCCAGGTTTTCCCGGATCTGCTGAACTGCAGCATTCAATTCGCTGAGGTCTGTACGTTGATTAAATATTTCTGAGTCCATAGTTTTAAGCTTTTTTATAAAATTTTTCAATGCATTTATTGAGTTCGATGAGTTGTTCATCGCTCACTTTTTCACTGTGGTTTATCTTTTGAATAATTTGAATTAAGGCCCTGATTGTTTCTGGGTCAATACCCGATTTCTGCACCAGTGCAGCTTCAAATTCCTGATCCGGCACCGTCGTTTTTAAGCGATAATTGCTACGGATGTATTCCATCAGGTAATTGATCTTTTTCTGCGCCAGATCAGTATGGTTCCGCTGCTGGTAATAGAGCCGGCCAACCACTTTTACAAAATCAACCGAGGTATTTCTGAGGGGCTCGATGATCGGGATGACCCTTTGCCGGCGTTTGATTTCAAAAAGCACAAAGATGATCAGACTGACTAAAGCCAGGTAATACGCCCAACGCAACTGATCGTACTTAAAGAACACCCTTAATGGGGATTCGTCATCTACATTACCCCTCGTATTGTACTCATCCCAGATCAGCGTTGCAGTATCTGGCAGATAAGACAATGCTTTAGCGGCATAATCCGCTCCTGACTGGCCAAGTAAATTGTAATTGCTGAGTAATTGCGGATTTGGCAAAATGTACAGCGCTCCCTTGCCAAAAGTATATTTGATAAAATTAACGCCACCTTCTGCATTTTTCCCCAGCACGGTCACTCTGGCACTGTCCAGGCGACTGAAATACATCCCCCCCAGATTTTTATTGAAAACATAATCTTGTGCCCGCTTTACAGCCGGGTTTACAAAGTTAATTGGTGTTCCTTTTTCTTTCATCAGCACCGCAGTGCTCATCTCTGTTTTTAAAGCCCGTGAAAGAAAACGTCCCAGGTTAAAACTCGCAATAAAAACGGAATTGCCTTGGTTCATGTAGTTTTTCAACTGTGCAAAATCCAAACTATCCATATTGATGCTACCTGCGACCAGCAAATAACTGCTGCTTTTAAAATGCTGCCCTTTTAGAGTATTGTAAACGGGTTGCCTGGAGACCCGGACTTTCGCCCCTGGCAAAATATCTGTAATCCTCTGCTTTAAAATATATAAGCCATAGGGGATTTTGTCTTCTTTCAAATAGGTTGGGGTCCAATTTGTTGGCTGCGGCTTATAATATTGTGCAACCAGGTAAACAATAACTGCGATCGCACTTCCGATCAGATATAACCTCAATCCCTTCATGGCCTTTTCAGATTAAATTGATCAAATAGCCCCTTGATTGCTGTGAAATTCTGCTTGTCGATGAAAAACTCGCCATACCATACATATTCAAATTGCAGGGTAAGTTGCTTGAAAGCCGCCTGTTTTTCTGAAGCAGCCAGTTCAGTAACATAATCGTGATTGGTTTTCTCCGGCTGCCAGTCGATCAGTTGCTGATCATTCAGTTTTTTAAGTGTATGCAGATAAAATAGCCGCACCGCGAGACGATAATTTCCAGCAGCTATTGCTTTTTCTATTTCTTCTTCAAAATTGATTTCATGGATATTGTCCATAGACTCGACATAAGGTACCTCAATGGCCTTTGATTTCCTTGCAAAAATCTTCAGGTCGAGCCCCATCACTTTCACGAGGATGAAAACCACCAGTCCGGCAAGTACTGCCATCACAATATACTTTACAAACCAGAAGTAATTGGTTTGCGGAACACCTGGTTTTACGTCGCCAAACCAGCTCCGGATAACACGCCACAACCAGTTCCAGAAACGGGACCAGAAACCTTCATCCTGGGGCTGATCACGATCATATATAAATGCTTTGTCTTTGCGGTATACGTTCAGTTCAGCATTGTTGAAACTGCGAACAACAATCTTACTGCTGTCTGCCCGTAGCTGTGTTTCCGGCAGGGCCGGGGCATAAGCGACCTGCGCAGGATACCCGGCGGCAGCCATACCAAACATCAGCAAAAACACAAAGAAAATCCGCATGCTAATATTGTTCAGGAGCGCCAAATGGATTTTTTGCCTGCCCAAAATCATCAATCCTGGACATCAGCCCTAAATTCTCTTTACGCTCTACCAGGTTAAAATAACATAGGGAAAGTGCAATGATCGGGATGATCATAAATACCTGTCCGATACACTGGATAATGGTGCCGACAATGATCATGGTTTCACTCATGGTCTTCGCGCCCTGGGTAAAGGCACTTGCCATGCCCATGATGGCAATGGGCACAGAAATGAAGGACATACAGGCCATGGTAATGATGTACACAATAAATATGGTTGCTGCGGTTACCCACCACTGGTCTTTGAGCAATTTAAACGAACGTCCAAAAGTATAACCCCAGCTGCCGTTTTCAAAAATCATGACTGGAAAGAACAGTGACATTGCCGGAAACACGTAAATACCGGGAACAATGCAGGCGATAAAGCATACCAGGAAAAACAAGGTTACCAATATGCTGCTGCCAAATACCCTGAGGAAATAATATTTAAAATAAGACCAGACCTCATCTACCCCCGGCACAACTTTACCCTTTTCAATGTAAAGCGTGATGAAGCTCAATACGGAAACATACATTGCGGCATAATTGGCCATTGAAAACAAAATGACCAGCAGATAATTGACGGTAAATATTTTGTTAAAGAAAGCGAAAGGGCTATCCGGACCGTGTTCGCCCATTTCCAGCATGGCATTGCGCATACCCAATTGCTGGAATACCGATGCCACGCCGCTGGCTAAGACAAAGAATCCACAAAAGTAAACGAATACTTTGAGCAGTGGTTTGATGTTTTGGCGGATAAAGACAAAGGTATCATTGATTACATCTCCAAAGCCTCTAAGCTTTTTAAATTCTAGTTTATCAGTCATTTTAAGGTAGTTTGATTGCGTTTATTTAATTGATAAGGGTACAAAATCACGTACCAGATGATGAACAATAGAGAACTGCCAAGGATGCTGATACTCAACCATAAAGGCATACCTGTATGGCGGGTAATAAAACCTTCAAAAAAGGCAGCCAGGATAATGATGGGGATGATCCCCAGGGCTATCTTGGTCCCATCTTTTGCACTGCGTTTAAAGGCTTCAAGACGTGTATATGTTTTGGGGAACAATAAACCTTGCCCCAACACCAACCCTGCGGCTCCAGCGATGATAATGGCCGAAATTTCCAGCGTTCCATGGATCCAGATGACAAGTACCGACTCGGCACCGAGGCCTTTGCTAAAAAAATAATACTCAAAAGAGCCCAGCATAATTCCATTTTTCAGCATGGCATAAATCGGCCCGATTCCCAGGAATACCCCGCTTACAAAAGCAATCAAGGACACATAAATGTTGTTTGCCGCAATCATCAGGAACATGGCAACCTCGCCCTGCTGCTTATATACGCCAAAAGGATCTCCCTTAGCAATATTTTCATTGGTCATGTTCACATAACGATCTCCCAGGATTAACCGTACAAAAGTATCATCGTATTTTGCAGACAATGCACCGATGACACAAAAGGTCAGAAAAAACAAAAAGGCATACAGCAACTGTCTGCGATAGGCATAAAATAAGACCGGCAATTCTGCTTTCCAAAAAAGCAGGAAGCGATTGCTCTCTTCTTTCTTGTTTTTATAGATGGACTGGTGCAAGGTTGAAGCCAGGCCGTTTAAATAAGCCGTAGTTTTAGACTCGGGATAAAAGGTTTTGGCATAAGCGAGGTCGTTTGTGATGTCTACAAAGCGGTCGGCAAGCTCGTCGGGATTGCCGGACTGTAACTGTTCGTAAGCCTTCCACTTTCCTGAATTTTGTTTTACAAACAGCGCCTCTCTCATTTTTTCTTGTCGAAAATCTAATTTTCTGTTAAAATAGTTACAAAAATCAATTTTCCAAGAATAAATTAAACAGCAATACTATATTTGATACGTATGGAGACGATAAAAGTAAACACCAGTCAGCATGTAGAAATTGATTACCCAATAGCAGGGCTGGGTGAACGCATTGCTGCGCGGCTTATTGACCTGGCCCTTTTTTTCGGTCTGTATATCTTAATTATATTTTCAGGACTACTGACCGTTTCCTTTAAGTCACCAACTATCTTTTACGTACTGATCGGCATTTTTGTTGTCATTTACGTTTTTTATAACCTGGTTTGCGAAATTTTTATGAACGGCCAGTGCGTTGGCAAGAAGATGATGAAAATTAAAGTCATCAGTCTGGATGGCGGACAGGCAAGTATCGGGCAATACTTTATTCGCTGGGTTTTCAGACTGGTAGATTTTGTGTTAACCGGACAAGTTGGGGGTTTGATTTGTATTGCGTTATCTGAAAAGAAACAACGCATTGGTGATATCGTAGCCGGAACGACAGTCATTAAAACTGTTCCGCCAACCAAAATAGAGCACATTGCATTCAGACCATTCACAGAAGCAGATTATGTGCCTTTAATAACCAATGTGGCTGAACTGAGTGACCGGGATGTAGAGCTCATCCACGAAGTGCTGAGCACCTATTATCAAACCTATAACCATGACCTGATCTATACCATGTCGGCCAAAGTAGCTGCTCACCTGGGGATCAGTCAACTTCCTGAAGGCATCAATGAACTCGAATTTTTAAAAGTTGTGGTTAAAGATTATAACCACATTACTGCAAACGCAGAATAAATCATTTCAGTTGCTGAACAACTGAAGGAGCGAGTAACGAAACCCATTCTGCATACATCCTCGCTGAGGGGTGCAATCCATCTGCAGCCGTCAGTCCGGGATCGGTAGCTGCTTTTCTGGATCCAGGTGTAATGTCGGTATAACTGATGCCCAGCGCCAGGGTTTCTTCCTTATTGATCGCATTGAAGACATCGATTTCCCTGGAAACCGCTTGCTGATCGCGTCCACTACTTTTTCCGAAGGGCGTAACACCCCAGTCTGGTATAGAGACTACAAAAACATGTTTTTGAATACCTCCGGCAAAGTCGATGGCTGTTTGCAACAGCTCCTTAAATTCTTTTCTGTAAGTTGTGGCCGAGCCGCCCCGGTACTGATTATTTACTCCGATCAATAAGGTCACAACCTTAAACTTATCCTTCAAAGCGGCCGTACGAATGCCCGCTTGCAGTTCATCGGTAGTCCAGCCGGTTTTGGCAATGATGTTTGGTTTACCAAGGTCTATACCTTTGGTTTTTAACGCAGCCGATAACTGGTAAGGAAAATTACTTTCCAGGGGAACGGCCTCACCAATGGTATAAGAATCGCCTATAGCCAGGTAAGTCCCACTTCCGCCGATGTTAAAATCTGAATGATCGTTCATGGTTTGAGATGCACTTTTTTTACAGCTCAATATTACCACTAAAGCACCAATAATTACAAGAAATTTCATGAAGAAATTTACGAAGTGCAGTCCACCATGGTTTTATGAAACCTTAGCCATGCACATGCCCGGTGAAGAGTTTGATCAGATAACTGATCAGGATGACAGATCCGGTAAAGACATATAAAATTTTAATCAGCAATTCCCAATTTTCGGGTATCAGTTTTTTAGCCGGCCAGGCCGTACCAAAAGTAACCAACAGCGGGATGGTTGCGGGATACAAGTGCAAGCTTCGGCTCAGGTCTCCTTGCAGCAAGGCCAGCAAAGACCTTTGAAAACCACAACCCGGACAGTCAGCACCAGTGAGGTATTTAAATGGGCAGGGTAGAAAAAAAATATCCGCCTGGCCTAAAAAAGAAGACCAGACGGATAAAATATGTAAAACAAAGGCCACGGTTATGCTTGTGGCGGAGTTGTTGGTTTATTCGGATCTTCCGGATTGTTAGGGTTGTTGAATGGGTTATTTGGAGAATTGAACGGATTGTTTGTGTTGTTAAACGGATTGTTCGTTCCACCAAAAGGATTGTTGCCACCATTGAACCCATTTTGAGCTTCTGCTGCTGATGGGCCTAAATAACGGGCATCACCAAAACCTAAGAGTGGATAAAAAACAAAAGGCAATAAAATTAAGCCCACTGTAAAACCTTCAGTTTTACCAAAGCTTTTAGCCATCAGATTTGTGGCCCAGATCAGAAACACAATGTTTACGCAAGGAATCAGCATCCAAAGGATCCAGATGGTCGGTTTGCCAATAATTTCTAATAAAATGATAATGTTATAAATAGGTATAATTGCGGCCCATCCCGGTTTTCCAGCCTTTTCGAAGACTTTCCACATTCCGACAATGTAAAGCACAATAATGCCCAGATAAAGAATGACACCAAACATGCCAATGCCTGCCCCAACGGCAGAGTAAGATTCTTGTTCCATAAGTAGTATATTTTTCTAGTATTTTGTAAATATAATATTTATAGAAGAAAAACAAACAAAATTCTGACAATTCTCAAAATTTGTTTAACGCAATTCCATTTTAAATAGGGTGGCAATATGGCCTTTTAAGCGCATTTTAACTTCGTTCATATCCAATGCTGATCCCAATTCCCGTTGCATTGAGGTTACATCTTTATCGTCTATACCACAAGGAACGATATTTTTGAAATAATCCAGGTTGGTATTTACGTTGAAAGCAAAGCCGTGCATGGTTACCCAGCGGCTGCACCTGACCCCCATTGCACAGATTTTACGGGCCCGGTCATTATCTGCATCGAGCCACACCCCGGTAAAACCAGGATACCGCTCTCCAACCAGCCCATAGTCTGCCATGGTCAGGATCACGGCTTCTTCAAGTGTTCTGAGATAAAGGTGTATATCGGTAAAGAAATTGTCCAGGTCCAGGATGGGATAGCCAACAATTTGGCCAGGCCCGTGGTAGGTGATGTCGCCACCCCTGTTAATTTTATAATAAGTAGCTTGCTTGTCTATTAGTGCGGCCTCGTCCAGTAAAAGATTTTCCGGATGGCCACTTTTGCCAAGTGTATATACATGCGGATGTTCACAAAATATGAGGTAATTGGGTGTTTCCAGTGTAGTTCCATCCGTCCGGTTTTGTGTTTTAACTGCAACGGTCTGGTTAAACACAGACTCCTGCCGATCCCAGGCAGCCTGGTAATCGATCAGTCCCCAATCTATAAATTCTACTTTCTTATTCATTGTGCAAAACTTAAGCAACTACATAGCCCAGCATATAACCATCCTTGGTTTTAAAATACTGTACTGTAAGTTCTGTTGTACCCCCAGGCAAATCAACCAGGGCATTCAGTTGTCCTTCGTCTTTCAATTTAAAAGGTTTGATGTGCATGTCCTGCTTAAACTCCAGACCTTTACGCCCATTCCATTTATAAATGGCCTCCTTAGCACACCAGCATACGTAAAGCCCATTGATATTGTCACCAATCTGCTTTTGCGCCAACTCTACATCTGAGAGAAATTTATGCCTGATGCCTTTTATTTTATGTTTGATCAACTCGATATCTACCCCAACTTTTCTTTTTTTACCGATAATTACCGCAGCATAATCGTAGGAATGACTTAAGGAAATGTGATAATCCAGATCAACCAGGTAAGGCTTACCGTGTTCATCCATGCGGCAATCGATATAATCCGAAGTGTTCAGCATGGTCCTCAGGAGTAAGCGGGTGCTCAGCCAGTGCAGCAAACGTTTACCATTGTTTAAAGAGGAGATGAAATCGAGTTCGTGTTGCTTCAGTTGCAAACCAGAAACCAGTTCCTCTTCGCTTTCTTCGATCTTCCATACCGCAAGTATGGTATCGTCGTCAATATTTTTGTTAAAAACTACAGGCATCTCTATTTTAGAAAACAATGCAAAAGTATCTTAAATTAATCATAATTTCGTCGAAATACTTGAAACCTGCAAAAATCCCGCTTTTGAAGCGCGAAAATCGGATTTTGTTGTGTTAAAGACCTGACAACACCATTATATTTCAATACATCATGATCCTCTCCGATAAACGAATTCTGGAAGAAATAGATAAGGGTACAATTATCATTGAACCTTTCACAGCGGAATGCCTGGGTACGAACTCCTATGATGTACATCTGGGAAAATATCTGGCTACTTATAAAGACCGTGTGCTGGATGCCAAAGCACACAACAAAATTGAACATTTCGAAATTCCGAAAGATGGTTTTGTATTGCAGCCCGGAACGCTGTATTTAGGTGTAACGCTGGAATATACAGAAACACATGCACATGTACCCTTTTTAGAGGGAAAATCGAGTACCGGCCGATTGGGGATTGACATTCACGCCACTGCCGGAAAAGGCGATGTAGGCTTTTGCAATACCTGGACACTGGAGATATCCTGCGCGCAACCTGTCCGTATTTATGCAGGCATGCCCATTGGGCAGCTGATTTATTTTGTGGTGGAAGGCAGCATAGAAACCATGTACAATGCAAAAAATAACGCCAAGTACAACAACAAAACAACCAAGCCCGTAGAAAGTATGATGTGGAAGAATAAATTTTAAAAAACACCTGTTTTTTAATTCCATAAATAAAGCCTCAATATTTGTATATTGAGGCTTTGTTATTTATGTCAAAAAATATGAAATCCAGATTCATTATCCCTATACTCTTTCTCCTGGGAGTAGTTGTGACACTCGCTTATACTGCAGACGATGACCCCTTCAGCCAGCTCCTGAAAAGGATGGATGAATACAACAAAAAATATGCGCAGGAAAAAGTTCACCTTCATTTAGATAAGCCTTATTATGCCATTGGAGATGACATTTGGTTTAAAGCTTATATCCTAAATGCTTCAAGCTCCGAACCTTCCGACATCAGCAAAGCATTATATGTTGAGTTGATCAATGAAAAAGACTCCATCAAAAAGCAAATTAAGATTCCGGTAAGTGGTGGTGTAAGCTGGGGCGATTTTAAGCTGCCCGACTCCTTAAACGAAGGGAATTACAGGATCCGCGCCTACACCCAGTGGATGAGAAATGCCGGTCCCGAGTTCTTTTTCGATAAAACCATTAAAATCGGTAACTCCTGGGCCAATAAAGTATTTACCAGTACCAGCTATGCTTTCAGCAAACAGAACACGGCTGAAAAGGTGAGTACCAGGATCAAATTCACAGATAAAAACAATTTGCCTTACGCGGAAAGTGACGTCAGCTATGAAATTCGCCTCAACTCCAGGAACCTGGCTAAGGGCAAGGTGGTGACCAACGCCGAAGGGGAAGTAAATTTTGATTTCCTGAATACCCAGCCAACGCTATATAAATCAGGAAAAATTATTGCCACCATCACCCTGCCGAATAAACAAAAGACGGTTAAAGAAATTCCAATAGAAGCCACTTCCAACGCAGTCGACGTACAATTTTTCCCTGAAAGCGGTAATATCATCGAAGGGCTTCCCAACCGGATCGGCTTTAAAGCGGTTAATCCTGCCGGCCGTGGGGAAGACATCAGCGGTACCATTCTGGACGATACCGGAACAGAAGTGAACAAGTTCAGCAGCAGTCACCTGGGCATGGGTAATTTCATCATCAATCCACAACCAGGGAGGATTTATACGGCAAAAGTAAGCTTCAAGGATGGCTCTCAGCAAACCTTAAACCTACCTAAAGTTCAAACCAGCGGCTATATCCTGTCGGTTAACAATAACGGAGCTGATAAGCTCAACATCAGGATACTGATGAGTCCAGACCTGATGGGTGCCAAGCAACTTAAACTGGTTGCACAAAATAATGGCAATGTGTATTTTGTGAGCAAGCCAAACTCAGAAAAACAACTGATCAGTGCCTCCATTCCTAAAAAAGACCTGCCGGCAGGCATCATTCAGTTCACTTTGTTCAATGAAGCCAATGTGCCAATTTGTGAACGTCTTGCCTTTTCCAATAACCTGGACGAACGCATCAATACCAGTATTGAGGGATTGAAACCCAGCTATGCCAGGAGGGAAAAGCTGGACATCAGCCTCCTGAGCAAATTTGCAGACAAACCGGTACAGGGTAGCTTCTCTATCGCGGTAACCAATGCCTCGGTAGTGATCCCGGATCCTGAAAATGAAAGCAATATTTTTGCAGACATTCTGCTGAAATCTGATATCCCAGGCTATGTTGAAAATCCAAACTATTATTTTCTTAACAGTGATGAAAAGACAGCACAGGATTTAGATAACCTGATGCTTACACAAGGATGGAGAAGGATTTTATGGAAAAATGTCATCAACAATGCCCCGGCGATCATTACCTTCCAGCCAGAGAAATCTCTGGCCATTAGCGGGGTGCTGACCAGTTATGGCGGCAAACCTTTACCGAATAGCAAGGTTTCTCTGTTTTCTTCTTCAGGTGGTTTCTTTGCCGTTGATACTTTGACTGATGCCCAGGGACGTTTCAATTTTGATAAATTGATTTTTGGAGACAGCACCAAGTTTATCGTTCAGGGGCGTACCGGCAAGAACAAGAAAAACGTAGACATTAAACTGGATGTTGTAGCCGGACAAATTGTAACACGTAATAAAAATACCGGCGATATAGAAGTCAATGTGAACGAGGCGCTGGCTGGTTATCTGAAACAAAGCAATAACTATTTTGATGAGCTGACCAAACGTGGATTGCTGGAACGCAGCATCATACTGAATGAAGTCAATATTGTAGAAAAAAAGAACCCCGCCAAAAACTCGAATAACCTGAATGGTGCCGGTCAGGCCGATTTTACCCTGACTGCCGAAATGCTGCAAAATTGCGTGACATTGTCGCAATGTTTACAGGGCCGCGTGGCTGGATTGATCATTGAAGGTGGGGTACCTTACCTGACACGGAATATGTTCTCCAGTATGTCGGGCAAAGTACCGATGCAGATTATACTGGACGGGATGAACGTAGGCTCGGATTTCCTGGACAACATTCAACCCAGCGATGTGGAAAGTGTTGAAGTTTTAAAATCAATCAATTATACCGCCATTTATGGTTCACAAGGTGGTGGTGGCGTCCTGGTTATTACCACCAAAAGGGGCGGTGGATATTCTGGATCAACTTTTGCACCGGGTATCATTACTTATGCCCCGAAAGGATATTACCTGGGCAGAGAGTTTTATGCGCCTAAATATGATCCGGCTGTGCCAGATAATAAACCGGATCTTAGAACGACAGTATACTGGAAACCGAATCTCATCACCAATCCGGAAGGAAAAAGTGCCATCAGTTATTTCAATACAGATCAGGCCGGGCAATACCGAATTGTGGTAGAAGGAATTGACATGATGGGTCATCTGGCCAGAGCCGTATATACTTATGAAGTAAAATAAACACCTGCAATGAATACAATTAAAGTAACAGTAAAAGACCATTTAGCAATCATTACACTGGACAGAGGCCGTTCAAATGCCTTAAACCGGGAGATGATCACTGAATTGAATGACATATTAGCTAACATCAGCACAGATCCAAATATTGCCGGGGTGATCATAACCGGAAAAGAACCTTTCTTCTCGGCGGGCTTAGACCTGATTGAGCTTTATAGTTATACTGAAGCCGAAGCTGAATCGTTCTGGCACCTGTTTTTGAAATTCATTGCCAACATCACGGCTTTTAAAAAACCCATGGTTGCGGCCATCAATGGCCATAGCCCTGCTGGCGGTTGTGTGATTGCGCTGGCCTGCGACTATAGGATTATGGCCGAAGGCAAATACATTATTGGTTTAAATGAAGTACCTGTGGGCATTATTGTACCCAATAGCATTTTCCATTTATATGCATTCTGGATTGGCACTGCACATGCCTCCAGAAGTTTGCTGGAAGGCCGCTTGTTTAGTCCGGAAGAAGCTCTTGAAACCGGCCTGATCGATGAGTTGGTCAACCCTGCCACCATATTAACAGCTGCAGAGCGAAAAATACGGAAATATATGGCCATGGAACGCAATACCTGGGAACAAAGTAAACTCAGCATCAGACGCGACCTGATTGCCATTACAAGTGCCGACCAAACGGAGGCCCTGGCCATCATGTTGAAACAATGGTGGGCACCGAGCACCCGTAGTATTTTAAAAACAATTATTGATAACCTGCAAAAGAAATAAGCCATGTTTAACGAACCTATGTTAAGAGATGATGCGCTGAAAGGCAAAACGATAGTAATTACTGGCGGTGGTACCGGGCTTGGAAGGGCCATGGGTACTTATTTTTTAACACTGGGCGCAAACCTGGTCATCACCAGCCGCAAAACGGATGTGCTCCAAAAAGCCGCAGCGGAGATGGAACAGGAAACCGGCGGAAAGGTGCTGGCTGTAACCTGCGATGTACGGGATTATGAACAGGTAGAAAATGTTTTAGCTGAAGCCCTAAAGGCTTTTGGCAAAGTAGACGGACTGTTAAACAATGCTGCCGGCAATTTCATTTCACCTACGGAACGGCTTTCTGCCAATGCTTTTTCCAGTATCATCGACATTGTACTGAAGGGCTCGGTCAATTGCACACTCGCCTTTGGCAAACACTGGATTAAAGAAAAACAAAAAGCAAGTGTATTGAACATTGTGACTACCTATGCCTTCACTGGCTCGGCATATGTGGTACCATCAGCCTGTGCAAAAGGCGGTGTATTGGCGATGACCAGATCCCTGGCCGTAGAATGGGGTAAATATGGCATCCGTACCAATGCCATTGCACCCGGGCCTTTCCCAACCAAGGGAGCCTGGGAACGTCTTTTACCAGGCGACCTCGCCGAGAAATTTGACTTTAAAAACCGTGTTCCGCTAAAACGCGTGGGTGAACATCAGGAGCTCGCTAACCTTGCTGCCTTCCTGATCAGTGATTTCGCCGGCTATATCAATGGTGAAGTGATCAGTATAGATGGTGGTGAATGGCTGCAGGGCGCCGGTCAGTTCAACGGACTGGAAGCCATACCCAACGAGATGTGGGATCAGTTTGAAGCCATGACCAGGTCAGCAAAGGGGAGCTAAAGCTTCCCGGCTACCACCTGATCAAGGCACTTGCCCAGGTAAAACCGGAACCAAAAGCGGCCAGGCAAACCAGGTCGCCTTCTTTGATCTTCCCGGCTTCCCAGGCTTCGCAAAGCGCAATCGGTACCGATGCGGCTGTGGTATTTCCATATTTTTGAATGTTATTGAATACCTTTTCATCAGGCAGGGCCAATAACTGTTGTACATATTGGCTGATCCGTAGATTGGCCTGGTGTGGCACCAGCAGGTCGATATCTGCAGGAGTCATGTGGTTTGCCGTTAGTGCCTCTTTAATAACTTCCGGAAACTTCACTACTGCTTTTTTAAATACCGCTGGTCCGTCCATATAAGGTAAAGCGGCACCACTTTCTATTTGTTCGCTTGTCATGAACAGGCCCCCCAGCTCCTGATCAGGATAACCGGGTTTATCTTTAAGCCATTTGTTGGCACTGGCACCAGGGTAATACATGGCTAATATTTCAGCCTCAGCTCCATCACTGTGTAAATGTGTGCTTAAAATGCCCTGACCTTCTCTTTCTGCGGGCTGTAAAACTACAGCACCTGCGCCATCGCCAAAAATCACCGATACATTTCTGCTCCGGGTTTCGAAATCCATCGCAAAGGAATGTTTTTCACTTCCCACAACCAGGATATTTTTATACATGCCGGTCTTGATGAATTGGTCGGCTACCGATAAGGCATATACAAAACCAGAACATTGGTTTCTGATGTCCAATGCGCCAATTTCTTTCATTTTCATTTCCCTTTGCAGCAAAACTCCACAACCCGGAAAGTAATAATCAGGGCTTAGGGTAGCAAAAATGATAAAATCTACATCCTGAGCTGTAATTCCAGCGCGTTCAATGGCTATTTTAGCAGCTTCCACGCCCATTGTAGTTGTAGTTTCCTCCAGGCGATCTGCAAACCTGCGCTCTTTGATACCGGTACGTTCCTGAATCCATTCGTCATTGGTATCCATAAAACGAGATAAGTCGTCATTGGTATACACATTTTTCGGAACGTAATAACCTATTCCGGCAATCTTTGAACGCTGCATAATTATGGAGTTAAATACAAAATTTAAGCAAATTTAACTTTTAACTACAACATTATTTTGAAATTAGCTTATTTTTGTAAGATGTCAACAGAAACAAAAGAAGAAACTTTTACATTAGAAGAGATCCTAACCTCGTTAAAAACCGTTCACCGACTGATCCTTTGGAACGATGATGTAAATACTTTTGACCATGTGATCCATTGCATGATGAAATATCTTGACTATTCAGAAAACCAGGCTGAAAAAATTGCATGGGAAGTCCACAACAAAGGCAAATGTGCCGTATTGGAGGGATCCTTCACCGAAATGGAAGTCTACCGTAAAATATTACAACAGGAAGGCCTGACGGTTTCTGTAGACTAAATGATCTGATCGTTATCAAAAAATTCAACCAGCTCTTTTTGGGTAGATTCGGTCTTGTCCTTCGCATACCAGCTGTGCAGTTTTTCTGCAAGAGCCATCATGTCCGTTTCTTCTTTTTTCCAATCTGCCAGCAAGCTTTGTAATACCTGCGGTCTCGGTCCCCATTTGGCAATCACCTCACCGGCAGCACTCAATACCAATAACACCGGAATTGCTCTTCCCCCATTCGTCAAATGCGCATCGATCAGTGGTAAATTCTGGTCCCGTAAAACAAAACGTAAGTCAAAATGATCTGGAAAAGCACCCACTATCCGATCAAATAAAGGCACAATCTGGGCCGCATCGCCACACCATCCTTCAGAAATAACCAGTAAACGGTATTTATTTTTCACCCGACTTAACACCTCCAGCAAGGCCGCATTTAAAACGGCAGTTTTATCCACCCGGTTCATACGGGCCACATTCATTTTGGTATAATGCAGCATGGCGTCCGAATTGTCCGGGCCTGTTGTTTTGTGTTCTGCCAGCAGATTATCAATCAAAGTTCTGTAGTTTGAGTAGCTGATGCCTTGTTCGGCGAAAATAGCGTTGTAATTGATCATATTTACCTGTAATAAAATAGTTACGACTAGTCTTTTTAAACTTCCTCACCGTTAATTTGTCCATCTTAAGCTAAACACACGATAGAAACCAAAATAAATGAAGAGTTATACTTGCAAAGTTCTGTTTTTAATATGCACAATTTGTACGATCACTGTAAAACTTAATGCTCAAACCCCTACCGACGGAAAGATTATTGCAAAAGTTATTGATGCACAAAGTAATGAAACCATCCCTTTTGCCTCTGCCATCCTCATCAACCGGAAAACCAAGGCTGTTGTAAAGGGTGCGCAAACTGATGTCAACGGAAACCTGATCCTTTCAGGCCTTCCAAAAGGCGTATTTACCTTTAAAGTGAGTTATGTAGGCTACCAGACCATGGTGAGGGATTCTGTGGCCATTACCGACACCCATAAAGAAGTCAATTTTGGCTCCATCAAAATGAAACCTGCTAAGGGGACCGCCCTGAATGAGGTTAAGGTAACCGCCCAAAAAAGCACCATGCAACTGGGCATAGACAAAAAAGTATTCGCTGTTGATCAAAGTCTGGTAAGCGAGGGCGGATCAGCTTCTGATCTCTTGCAGAATGTACCTTCTGTACAATCGGACATTGACGGAAATATCAGTTTAAGGGGATCTACCGGAGTAAAAGTGCTGATTGATGGTCGCCCATCTGTCATTGCAGGGGGTAACGTAGCTCAAATCCTGCAATCTATCCCGGCAAGTTCCATTGAATCTGTAGAGCTGATCACCAATCCTTCTGCCAAATACGATGCCGAAGGCCAGTCAGGCATCATCAACATCGTACTTAAAAAGAACAAGAAATTGGGTTTAAATGGATCTGTGGCGCTTACGGCCGGTAACCGGGATAACTACAATGCCAACACCAGTTTGAGTTTCCAGAACAGCAAAATCAACGTATATGGCAATTACAGCTATCGTTATGGCAACAGAATAGGTGGTGGTTACAGCAATATTACTTACGTAGATAATCCATTGGGTATTGCACAAGCCAATCAAAGTACCAGGGGCACTTCGACAGATAAAGGGCACAATGTGAAGGCCGGAATTGATTATAACATCGCGGCCAAAAGTCTGATCAGTTTATCTGGCGGATTTAACCTGCGCGACAATGACCGGAATGAAAACCTGGGCATCAACCAATACAATAAATTGGGTAACCCAATTTCCCTGAGCAACAGAAACAACATCAATAACGGATCTGGAGGCAGTTATGATCTGAACCTTGACTTTGTACAAAAGTTCAAGAAACCAAAGGAAGAGCTGACATTCAACTTCGGCTATTCTGAGGGTAGCAATGACAATGACCAACGCTACAGCACCAACATTTACAACATCGGCGGAACTCCGGTAAATACCTTAGCAGACGTCCAGCTGAATACCGGAAATGGGATCAACAGCAGTTACAACATCCAAACAGATTACACTTTACCTGTAGGCGCAGCCGGAAAAATTGAAGCTGGCTACCGCAGTCAGATCCGCCTGGCTGAAAACAACACCTTTTCTCAAAACTACAATAACCTGACCGATGAATACGATGTTAACTTTGCACTGACCAATGACTTTAAAAGCAAAGACCAGGTACATGCACTCTATTTAAATTACCAGAATCAGGTTAAAAATTTTGGTTACCAGATCGGTTTAAGAGCAGAAGATGCAACGCTGGACACCAAACTGGGGGTATATAACAAATCTGGTCAGTTAGACTTTGTCAATGGAAAAATCCATTATGAAAGGTTGTATCCAAGTGTGTTTTTAACGCAAAAATTTAAACAGGAACAGCAATTACAACTAAGCTATACCCGCAGGGTAAACCGCCCAAGAGGCTGGGATACCAATCCATTCCTCGATGTTTCCGATCCATTGATCTGGCGCCAGGGAAATCCCAATTTAAGGCCTGAGGATGTCCATTCCTACGAATTGGGCTATAGCAAGTTCTGGCCAAAAGTAACTTTTACGTCCAGTGTGTACATCCGGCAAACCAATGATGTGATCCAGCGGGTAAGAACCGAAGCTGACGCCAATGGGGTAACCATTGTTACACCACGCAATTTAACCAGGCAGGTATCCAGTGGCCTGGAGCTGATCACGCGTTACGATGTCATCAAAGCCTGGAACTTTACCGGAAACGTGAACCTGTATCAGCAAAGCATCAAAGGTGTACCAGCTTTCGGCATTGTGGAAAGCTCAGGCTTTAGCTGGAATGCCAATCTGACCAATAATTTCATCCTGCCTTACAACATCACGCTACAGGTAAAAGGGGATTACCGCTCTAAAGAGGTAATGGCCCAAGGGCGAAGAAACGCCATGTATGCTGTGGATGCCGGAGCCAAATATGATTTTAAGGACAAGAAATCATCGCTGAGCTTAAATATACGCGATGTATTCAATACCCGGGCATGGAGCATGACCAGCTACGGTCCAAACTCCACGACCGACTTCAGGCGCTCTATGCAGGGTACGATGGGTAGTTTAACCTACTCTTACCGCTTTGGACAAACAGATTTCAAAGCCAAAAGAACCAAGAAAAATGATCAGCAGGAAATGCGCCCGGATGAAGAATCTTTTTAAGTAACAGCTATTGTGAAACCCCAGTCTATTGCGCTCTTCCTGTTTCTGACTTTGTGCACTGCCGGCGTTTTTGCCGCAGACAAGGGCCTCATTACAGGTAAAGTAGTGGAACAGATTGGTGGTTTGGCTGTACCCTCGGCTGTCATAGCCATTTATGAGAGCGGTGCAGAACGTCCGCTGAGTACGACCTCGGCCGATGAGAATGGCGTATTTAAGTTCAATGCCCTCAAATATGGGACTTATAGGGTACGGGTCAGTTATGTAGGTTTTACCAGCCTGACCATCAATGAAGTGACCCTGACTGCGCAACAGCCGGAAAAAAACCTGGGCACCTTAAAACTGGCCAGTGAACAGAACAACCTCAACGAAGTGACCATTACCGCAGAAAAACCGGTGATTGAATTTGCAGCAGATATGATCACCTACAACGTTGACAAATCTATACTCGCAGAAGGCAGTACCGCCACCGATATTCTAAAAAATGTACCCATGGTACAGGTCGACATTGACGGCAATGCCACGATCGCCGGAAAGCGCTCTACACGGATCTTTATTGATGGGAAGCCTTCGGATTACATGACCTCCAACATCTCCGACCTGCTCAATGTTTTACCCTCGGATGCCATTGAGAAAATCGAAGTGATGACCAATCCACCGGCAAGATATTCTGCTGATGGCGAAGGCATCATCAATATTGTCATGAAAAAGGGATTCAAAATCGGATTTAACGGCAATGCTGGTGTGACCGCGGGCCTCCAGGGAAATACCAATATGAATACCAATGCCTCCTATCGCAGTAAAAATTACTCCTTAACCGGAAGTGCAGCCTACAGAAGCAATATCAACAAGAGCAGTTCACATGCCTACCGCGAAAACTTTGACCTGGTTAAAGACACGACTTTTTACTATGACAATTATGGCAACAACAAAAGCAATAGCAATGGCGCCAATTTTAGAGCTGGCTTAGACTGGGACATCAATCCGCAGCAAAACCTGCGCGTATCGTCCAACTTCAACACGAATAGCAATAACAGTCGCGCCGGCACCGATTTTAACTATTTAAATGAAGAACTTGTATTGAAGCGCCTGCGCCAGCAGATGAGTACCGCCGACGGTAGCAGCCATAACTTTGTGTTCAATGCCGATTACACCTTGAAATCGACAGAAAAAGGCGACAAGTTGAGTTTAGGACTCACGATCAACAGAAATGCCAGCGACAACTTCAGGCTTTTGGACCGTCACGAAATTTTCCCGGCCAATTCAAAAATAAAACCCTCCTTACGGGAAAACACGGATGACCTTGCCAACAGCGGTCTGACGCTCAATCTGGACTACGACCGGCCCGTATTTAAAAAGCGGGACCAACTGGAAGCCGGAATTCAGTTTAACCAAAGAAATAATGACAATGGCATGCTGGTACGCGATTTCGACTTCGATACAGAACAATATCTTATTGCCGAAAAACTCAGCAACCAGTTTCAATATCATGAACGCATTCTGGCCGGCTACACTTCATACAACTACCGAGGCAAGGGCATAGGCATCAAAGCAGGGCTCAGGGCCGAGTTAACTGATGTAAATTTTGACATTTCTACCGGAAGTAATTACAACATTAAACCCTACCTCAGCCTCTTTCCTACCTTATCTATCAATCATTTTTTCAATAAGCGCTACAATATCGGGGCTACTTATAGCGTGCGCATCAACAGACCAAGGGAAAATGCATTAAACCCACAGATTAACGACAACGACACCCTCAACATCTCTTACGGGAATCCTAAACTAAGTCCCGCCTATACGCATCAAATGGACATTAGTTTTGGTGCCTTTGGTGAAAAATGGTCATTTACCCCACGCTTATCTTATTCCAGCAGCCGTGGGGTGATCGAACGCTATCGCGAAGTCAACATTGTAAATGGAACAGCCTATTCCGAATCTACTTATTTCAATGTCGGCACCAATAACATCTTCGGACTAATCCTGATCGGCAATTACCGGCCTAGTAAAAACCTTTCCACCAATGCCAATTTTACACTGAGTCAGAGCAATTACAGATCCAGCATGAACACTGCACTCAACAGGAAGGGGCTAAGCCTAAGGAGCGCCCTGGGTATTTCTATGCAGTTGCCACTAAAAACAGCTTTTGAAGCCAACCTGAACTACGCCAACAATGTGAACGCTCAGGGGCGGGCAAAAGGTTCCATAACCAGCAGTATGGCCGCCCGGAAAGTATTCCTTAAAAACCGGCTGAATGCCAGAGTCAGTGTATCTGATCCTTTTGGCAGACGAAACAATACGCTCTTTAGCGAAGGCATCAATTTCAAAATGCAGAACTATACGGACAGCAATACCAGCAACCTGACTTTGAGCTTAAACTATCGTTTTACCAAAATAAAAAAGGTACCGCCCCCTCCAGAAAGCAAATAGCAAAGAAAAAATCAGAATTTCGTATATTGCGGCCATGGAACAGCACAATCCCTGGGTAACAATCGAAAGCCATAAGGTCTATGAAAACAACTGGATCGGATTAACAGAACACCAGGTCATCAATCCATCTGGTGGTCAGGGTATTTACGGCGAAGTTCATTTTAAAAACTACGCCATTGGTATCTTGCCTTTGGATGAAAACTACAATACCTGGCTGGTTGGGCAGTACCGGTATCCGATTAAAGCATATAGCTGGGAAATACCCGAAGGCGGTGGTCCTTTGGAAACCGAACCCCTGGAAAGTGCGCAAAGGGAACTGGCAGAAGAAACCGGGCTCATCGCTACAGAATGGCTGGAACTGCAGCGCATGCACCTGTCCAATTCCGTGAGCAATGAACTGGCCATCATTTACATTGCCAGAGGTTTAACAATGGGTCAATCTTCTCCAGAAGAGACTGAGGCACTGAGCATTCGTAAATTGCCTTTTGAAGAAGCTTATCAAATGGTTATACAGGGGCAAATCACAGACAGCATGAGTGTCGCCGCCATTTTAAGAACAAAAATATTAATCCAGGAAGGACACCTATAACCCTCAGGTCAATTATGAATAAGTTTTTAGGCTATATTTTCAGTCCGCTTTTCTATGTGATGTTCGGACTTTCCTTACTGATCTTCCACCCCATCCAATGGATCTGCTACCGCTTTTTTGGGTACAAAGCACATAAGGTATCTGTAGATGCCCTCAACTTCTGTTTAACCTATTGCGATCTGTTTTTGGGTTCTTCGGTTACTTTTATCAACCAGCAAAACCTTCCTGAAGGGCAGCCTAAAATATTTGTAGCCAACCACCAGAGCATGTATGACATTCCCGCACTGATCTGGTTTTTGAGGAAACACCATGTCAAGTTCATCTCAAAAATTGAACTCACCAAGGGCATTCCCTCCATTTCATTCAACCTGAAATACGGCGGTGGCGCCAACATTGATCGCAAGGACAGCAAGCAGGCCGTTTCAGAAATCATCAAACTGGGCCGCAGAATGAAAGAAAAAAACTGGTCTACACTCATCTTTGCAGAAGGTACACGGGCCAAAGACGGACAAATGAAACCTTTTCACGTGGGTGGCATTGCTACACTTTTGAAAGCAGCACCAGAGGCCCTGATTGTACCTGTGGCTATAGAAAATTCCTGGAAACTTGTCCAATATGGATCTTACCCCTTAAGCTTTGGCGAAAAGCTGAGGTGGACGGTACTTCAACCACTCCATACTTCGGGTAAAAATCCGGAAGAATTGGTCCTGGAAGCTGAGAATGCAATTCGCGAAAAGCTTCAGCAGCCCGTCAGAAGCCTTTAAATATTTTTATTGTCAATGTGCCTGAAAAATTCATCGCGGTAGGTATCCCCAATCGGAATCACCTTACCATGTATGGAAATCCGGCTGCGCTCTATACTTTCAATTTTATCCAAAGCAATAATATAAGATTTATGTACCCGGATAAACTGAGCTTTAGGTAAGGTCTCTTCCATTTTCTTCATGTTCTGTAGCGTAATGATGCGCTCTGTCTTCGTAAAAATGGAAATGTAATCCTTCAAGCCTTCAATGTATAAAATATCTTTCAGTTCAATTTTTTGAATCTTATGCTCGGTCTTGACAAAGATGAAATCCTGAACGGGATGAGACGTAGCAGAAAAAGGAGCCGAACTGAGTATCGGCTGAGGAGCAGGCACTGTTGCGCCAGAAGCACTGACGCGGTTGTTAACCTTTTCCACCGCCTTATAAAAACGATCAAAAGCAATTGGTTTCAACAAATAGTCTGATACATTCAAATCATAACTCTCCAATGCATATTGAGAATAGGCGGTGGTCAATATATAGTTCGATTTTCCACTGGCAATTTTAAGAAACTGAATTCCTGTTAATTCAGGCATTTGAATGTCCAGAAAAACCAGGTCAATGCCACCAGCCTGTACCATTTGCAAAGCTTCTATTGCATTTTCTGTACGTTTTACCAACTCCAGAAAAGGCACTTTAGAGACATAATCCTCAATAATATCCAAAGCCAGTGGTTCATCATCAATAGCAATACATTTTAATTTTGTCATATGTCTAACATTAGTTCAGTGGTATAATGGGTGGCCGAATTTACGATATTTAATTTATACCTTTCC
>Ga0247805_1000359_pt1 | contig 24581 bp, 20 predicted proteins | sample UWRJL044104R1_FD_180930 | JGI IMG/M metagenome (GOLD analysis project Ga0247805, IMG submission 180930) | Plant litter microbial communities from Arlington Agricultural Research Station in Wisconsin, United States - UWRJ-L044-104R-1 | ecosystem: Environmental > Terrestrial > Plant litter >... | reverse complement strand
GCGGTCGGAGACGTCGAGGCCGAGTGTCTTCTGCATCTTCGCCTCAAGCGGCTCGAAGTCGGGCCAGTTGATGATGCTCGAGCTGAGTCCGAGAGTCTCGAGGCCGAAGATGAACGACATCGCGGCGAGCGAAGAGTCGACGTAGATTGCGTGACGGTCGCGCGGGCTGAAGTAACTCTCGAGCTTGCCAACCACAACGATGATCGTCGGGATGTTGTCGGCGTAGCCGGCAGCACCGAACGGGAGGCCCGCAACCTTCTTGACCATCTCTGGCTCGTCGAAGATACGGAACTCGTAAGGCAGACGGTTGCACGCGGTCGGAGCCTGGCGGCCGATGAGCAGCGCCTTGTCGATGAGCTCGTGCGGCACCTTCTTGTCTTCGAAGAAGCGAACCGATCGGCGCTGCATGGCGAGGCCGAGCATCTCGTCGTACGAGATCCGCGAATCGGCGGTCTTTGTGTACGGAACCTTGCCGGTGCTTGCCGGCACGTAGTCGATGGCGTCGAAGCGTGCGCGGGCAGCGTCGACGGCCGGGTTCACTCCCGTGCTCACGGCGAAGTACTCGGTCAACACGTTGTTGGCCCAGTCCATCTCGCTGACCTCCATCGTGCCCGGCTCGATGCGGCACTGGTCGGCTGCCTGCGAGTAGAACTCGACGGTCTCGGTGATGTAGTCGCGCGCAAAGATGTCGCGACGCGGGCGCATGATGATGCCCTTTTCGAGGCGGTGGATGTTGCGACGCAGTTCGACGTGCGTGACGCGGGTGCGCTTCTTGTTGCGGTAGTAGTTGCGGCGACCGCGCAGAACTCCCGATTGCTCGCGGTTGAACGTCAGGAAGCTGAAGATGAAGAACAGCCAGGTGAGAAAGCGGTTTGATCCGAATGTCTCGAGGAAGACCCGGTTGAAGACTTCGTACAGGTTGCGGATCCAGGTGATCGCGAGCAGGTCTTTAGCAATGTTCTTGAGCTTCTTAAGCAAGATTTCTCCGTGGTGAGAGCGTGAGGGCTGCCGGTTCTGTGGCCTTGAACAGGGCGAATCCGGTAATAAGCAGCCCGACAAGCATACCCGCGAGCAGCAGGACGGGCGTGACTGCGGGGAACGAGTTGAGTGCGACAGCCTCGGACAGGTAGTTGAGCGGGTTCATCTCGACGACAAAATCATCATTTTTGGGAGTTACAAACCACATAACATCGCACGCCGCGCCGGCAGCGAGCACGGCGAGGATGACAGTTACAAGCTGACCCCGCAGCCGCTGCCAGGCGAGCGCCCCGAGCGACAGGAACAGGCCGAGCACAAGGAGCCCCGGCAGGAAGTACCTGAGGTTGATGTTTCCCCAACCGGTCGCGTGCTGGAGCTGCATCGCGTAGAGACCGAGAAGCTGCACTGCGAGAAGCACGACAATTGCGACCTGAACTCCGGGACGGATGACAGAGCCCACACGAGATCGTGATCGAAGCCAGACGGCAATTCCAACGAGGCACACAACGCTCACGATCAGCGAAACCGTGCCGTTGAACGGAAAAAATCCCTGCCAGTCACGAAATCCGAGCAGGCGCCCGACAGTGACCAGGTAGTACTCGGGGTTTGTGAGGTTGTCGCCGAGACTCTTGTAGTCGCGGTTGGCAAATGGTGCCTGCGGGCGCGACCGGAACCACGAGCCGCTGCGCTGGAGGTTGAGCAGGTAGAACCAGCCGATCGCCGCGACGACCACGACGCTCACGGCTGCTGCAAAGCCGCCGCCAGCAAGTAGTCGCCGCAGGCGCGAACCCTTGCCATGAAGCGCGAAGGCAACGATCACGGCGATCATCGAGAGGCCGAACGACACAACGAACGTCGATCGGGTGCTCATACCCAGCACCGACACGACGGCCAGGATGATGAGCAGGTGACGCTGCGGCCCGCGCTTGAGAATCACAATTGCCAGCGCGAGGGCCGTTGTCGCCCACAGGGTGGCCATCGAGTCGTTGTAGGTGTCGCCTGCGACGCGCACAAATGGCGTGATGAGAACGGAGAGACCCGGAAGCGCAATCGCGAGCGCGGCACGCTTTCGGCCACCGATGTTCCAGGCGAGCCAGGCCAGCACAAGAACGAGAGCGCAACCGAGGCTGATGTTGAAGATGCGAACGAGCGCCGTGGCCACGGGAACGTGCTCCGCCTGGAGAAGCGGACCGGCAAAGGCACCAACGACGAGGTAGTAGAACGGCGGGTGCGCGGCGACGATGCTCTCGGCAACCGGCAGGCGACCCTCGAAGACTGCGAGGGCGTACCGCAGGTGGAAACGCGAGTCCGCCGCTCCGATCCAGGGCAGAACAACCGCGTTGAAGCCGGCGACGCTCGCGAAAAGAATCAGGTTGCCGAGAGTGCCCCACCGAACGACGGCGGGCACACTCTTTATGCGCGCGACAATACCCGTCACGCCAGCGCTCCCTGCGATTCTTCAACCTCCGCAGACGGCACAGTCTTGACAGTGGCCGTCGTCTTGAATAGCGAGATCGCAATAACAAGTGTCGAGATTCCCGCGATGCCCCCGAGAATCAGGAACGTCTTGAGTGACGGGTCTGCGTTAAAACGGCTGTTGTACCAGATGGAGTCGACCATGCCACCGACGGCCATAATGCCGATGATCGTGGCCGCGACGAATCCACGGGCCCGGCGCCAGCCGAGTGAACCGATGGCGAGGGCGAAAGCGGTGATGAGGAGCCCGGGCAGGAAATAGCGCGGGTTGAGGTTTCCCCACCCTGTCGCGTGCTGCAGCTGCATTACGTAGAGAGCGATCATTTGCACGGCAAGGAAGACGACTATCGCGACCGATGACCGCGAGGCGACGATTCGTTTCCATCGCCCGCCACGCAAGAGCCAGATGACAAGACCAACGAGGCACACGGCGCTGATCACGAGCGACAGCGAGTAGTTGATCGGCAAGAGGCCGTTCCACTCGCGGATGCCGAGAAGTCGTCCCGGAACAACCGTGTAGAAGTCGAGGTTTGTGAGGTTGTACCACAGGCTCTTGTACTCGCGGGCCTCGACTGCCTGCTTAGGGCGCGAACGGAACCACGAACCGCTCGCCTCCTGATTGCGCAGGTAGAACCAGCCGATGCTGGCGATCACGATCGTCGCGGTGCCCACCCACCAGGCTGCGATCGTGCCGATTTTGCGGCGGGCTGACCACTCGGGGCGATGCAGGTAGATGGCCGTGGCGATGGCGAGCATCGCGAGTCCAAGGGTCGCGATGAAGGTCGCGCGCGATGCCATGCCCAAAACGCTCGTGACGACGATGACAACGAGGTACCGGGTTGCCGGCCCTTCTTTGAGAATGATGCACGAGGCCGTAATCGCGATTGTCGAGAGAAGAACAACGAGCACGTCGTTGTAGTTGTCGCCGGCAACCCTGATAAACGCGACAACGAGCACGCCCATCGCGGGAGCCACAACAACGAGTTGGTTGCGCAGCGCTCCGCCGAGACGCCAGGCAGCCCAGGCGAGAGAAATGAGAACACCAAAGCCAAGGGTGATGTTGACGCCGCGCGCGATGACGGTTGCGAACTCCCAGTCACCGGTCGCCAGAATCGGGCCGATGATTACAGCGAGCAGAGCGTAGAAGAGCGGCGGGTGTGCCGCCGTGAGGTGACGCTCTGTCTCTGATGGGCCGCGTCGTCCGTCGAGCTCGTAGCCGTAACCGGTGGGAAGGTGTCCGTTGTAGACCTGCCACACGTAGTCGAGGTGCGCGTAAGAATCTGCGGCGCCGGCGATTCGAAGCGTTATCGCCTGGTAGAGAACCATTGCGAAGTAGAGAACGACGACCGCGAGCAGGCCGATCTTGACCCAGGGGTTCATGGACCTAAAACGGGAAATCATTGTGTCCTCTCACCGACGATGCACGCGCAGGCCGGCGAGTACAGACAGTGGAAAATCATAGCTTGTGTGTTGACGCGGCCCGCTGATCATCGCGAGACGGCCAGAAGTCGCTCGATCTCGGGCTCGATGAACGGGCGAAGTGTCGACGAGAAAGTCGATGTCATGTGGTTTGTGTCTTTGTGGGTGATGACCCCGCCGACCACAAAGTGGCACGTTGTCGCATCGCAGAAGTAGTCGTAGAGACTCAGCGATGCGAAGCGCTCGTTCGTGATTGTCGCGGCGGCGTCGAGAATCGAATCCGGTCCGACTACCTTGCTTCTCGGCATCGCACACGGATCGACATCGACCTTCGATTCCAGCACGCACTGCGGAATGTGCACGCCAACCGGGCGCGGAATGTCAGACACAGCGAGCAGGGTCTGGCCATCGTCGAGCCACGACGACCACACGTCTTCGAAAGCCGCCGAGACGGCCGCGGTGTCAATCTTGGGCTCGCGGTAGTTGTAGCCCTGGGTCGCGGCAGACGTCACGATGAGGTCGGCGTCGAGATCGGTGACGTAGTCGAAGATCTCGTTCTTCCACTGCTGGCAGTCCGCCTCGTTCTCGCGAGGGATGTTGGAGATGTACGACTGTGTCGCGGGCCTGCACGACCCCTTCATAAGCTCAATGATGCGATAGTCGCGGTCGTGTGCGATTTCAACGATCGGTCGCAAGAGGTGGTTCATGTGCGAGTCGCCCACAAGAACGATCGTCGCTGCCGGGTTCTCCGGGCCGAGTTCGCAATGCTCGATCTCGGTGTTTGCGATCATCGCGCACTCGAGGTTGTACGAGGGGTCGTCTGCGCTCATCTCCGTGAGCCACTCAGACTGCGAGTCGGTATCGGCGAACACACCACCGATCGCGGGCGTCACGCGGTGACTGTCGACGCAATCGGCCGGGTTGAGACTCGCTGACGCTCCGAAACACGGGTCGGCGACGAGGCCGCCACTGTCGGCAATCTCTTCGACAAACGCTTGGCCCTCGAGCTTCTCGCGGTCGATATCAAGGTAGGGAACGGCGACGGCAACAATCATGAGCGCCGAGAGCACGGCGGCAAGCCCGAAAGTCCAGCGGCGCGGGCGCAGTTTCACGCTCGAGCGCAGCGGGTCTTCGACGGCGATTTTCGTCACCCATGCTGCGACGAAGGAGAAAAGAAGAATTCCGAGTTTCGCCGGCATCGACAGTTCGCCAACGAGAATGGCGAGGATCGCAATCGGTGGCCAGTGCCACAGGTAGAGCGAGTACGAGATGTCACCGACGAACTGAACGGGGCGCGACGAGACGAGGCGCGTTGGCGACCAGGCAACTTCGGGCGTTCCCGCTGCGATGACGACGAGCGCACCGATGATCGGCAGAAGGGCGATGTAGCCCGGAAACTCCGATGCGCCATCGAAGACGAGAGCGCTGCCCGCCACAGCGGCAAAACCCAGCCAGCTCAGAGCGGAGCGGGCGCCCGGCGCTCGCCGCGACATCCATGCCTGCGGTACGAGCGCGAGAAGGCCGCCCGCCGCGAATTCCCAACCATGTGCGGGTGTCGCGAAGTAGGCGAACTGCTGCGAGTCGGCGGTGGCGATGATCGAGTAGGCGAGGCTCGCGACGAACACAACACCGAAGACGATGGCGAGTACCCGCGTGCGAACGACGGCGGCCGACTTGCGGGTCACCACGACCGCGAGAAGCACAAGCAGCGGCCAGACGAGGTAGAACTGCTCCTCGACCGATAGCGACCAGTAGTGCTGCACCGGAGACGCGAGGTTGTCTTCAGCAAAGTAGTCGACGGCGTTGAAGGCGAGAACCCAGTTCTGCACGTAGACGGCGCTCGCACCGATCTCTGTCACGAAGATCTGCCACAGCGAACGAGGAACAACGAGCACTACCGCGACGAGTGTCACCGCGAGCACAACAAATGCCGCAGGAAGTAGGCGGCGAATGCGGCGAGCGTAGAAGTGCGAAAGACGAATAGTGGATGTCGCCGACGCCTCTCGAAGCAGGTGCGACGTGATGAGGTAGCCGGAGATCACAAAGAAAACGTCGACACCGACGTAGCCGCCGGTGAGACGGTCGGGCCAGAGGTGGAAACCGACGACGAGGAGAACGGAGAGAGCGCGCAGTGCCTGAATCTCGGGACGGAAGCCCGACCTCGGCACAGCCGAACTCTTACCGACTGCGGAACTCATCGCGCGTCATCCTGCCTTCATTTATTTGCTCGCGATTTTCCGCAGAACCTTGGGTAGCTTAGCCGTGCTTGCTCACGGCCTAGGCCGCCGGGAGAGAGGCGATCGCGTCGTAGATATACGGCGACAGCGTCTCTGAGAACGTGCCCGTCATGTGGTTTGTGTCTTTGAGCGTGATGATCCCGCCGACGATCGCGTGACACTGCGTTTCGTCGCAGAAGTGTGGGTAAAGGTCGACCGCGGCAAAGCGATCGTCAGAGACAGTTGCCGCAGCCACGAGGATGGGGTCGTCGACAATCGCATCGCCCCTCGGTCGCGCGCACGGGTCATCGACGGCGTGCGACGCATCGATGCAGGTCGGCACCGAGGTTGTCGGGTACGCGGGAACGTCAGAGATCGCAACAACGCGATGGCCAGTGCCGAGCCACTCATTCCACACGTTGAGAAAGCCGTCGGCGATCGCGCCGGTCGAGGGGGCGTCGGGCAGCAGGTGGTACCCCTGCGTCGCTCCCGACGTGACAACGATGTACGACGACGGCAGGCTCGCGACGTAGTCGACGACGTCGCCCTTCCAGTTCTGGCAACGCTTTGTGAGCTCGGCGGGCACGTTCGAGGTGTAGCCGATCGCGGGGCGGCACGATGTCTCCATCAGTCTGATGATGCGCCAGTCGAGCTCGTCGGCGAGCGCGAGAAGTGGTGACAGGAGGTGGTTCGCGTGAGAGTCACCCACAAGCACAATCGTCTCGGTCGGGTTCGTGACCCCGGAGTCGCAGGTCGTGACCGAGGAGTCAGCAACGTGTGTGCACTCGAACGAGTACGAGGGCGACTTGAATCCCAGTGGTCGAAGCGAGGTAACGGCGGCAGACCGCGTTGCGAACTCGGGGCCGAGGAACGGTGTGAGGGTGTGGCTGAGCTCGCATTCCGCCGGCGTGTCCATCGCTGCCGCACCGAAGCAGGTCGCGGTGGTCATAGCCGATGTCTGCCCGTGGCTCGTCAGGAAGTCGACGGCGCCGCGCTTGTTCGAGTCGAGAATTGCGATGGGCGTCACGCTCCCCGCGACCAGCGCGAGAGTCAGCACGGCCGCGAGCGAGTACGTCAGGCGACGAGGCATCAGGCGCTTCGAGCGACGCACGGGGTCTTCGACGAAACGCTTTGTGACAACGGCGAGCGCGAGCGCTGCGATGAGGATGGCGACCTTGTCGACAGACGACAGCTCTCGGTCAAGCACAAACGGCAGTATGACGATCGGCGCCCAGTGCCAGAGGTAGAGCGAGTACGAGATGTCCCCGACAAACTGAACGGGCCGCCACTCGACGAGGCGGCGCGGCGAGAGAGCGCTCTGGGTGCTTCCCGCCGCGATGACGAGAATCGCGCCCGCCACCGGGATAAGAGCGATGTAGCCGGGGAACGCCGTCTCGCCCGTGAACAGCAGCGCCGACCCGATGATGAGCGCGAAGCCGCCCCACGACGCAATGCCGGAAAGCCGCGGACGCCGACCGAGGCGACCGAGCGGTGCAAGGGCGAGCAGGCCGCCGGCCGCGAACTCCCAGGCGTGAGCGGGGGTGGCGAAGTAGGCGAACTGCTGCGCCTCGGCGGTCGCGATGATCGAGTAGACGAGGCTCGCCGCGAAGACTGCGCCAAAGACGGCGACAAGCACACGACGACGGGTTTCTGGGCGAGCGGCGCGCGTCGCGACGAGCACGGCGAGAATCATCAGCGGCCAGACGAGGTAGAACTGTTCTTCGACCGACAGCGACCAGTAGTGCTGCACCGGTGATGCGGCATTGTCTTCTGCAAAGTAGTCAACCGCGTTGAACGCGAGAACCCAGTTCTGCACCGAGACCGCGCTTGCCATGATCTCAGTGACGAACAGCTCCCAGAGCGACTTCGGCACAAAAAGCACAACGGCGACGAGAGTTGTCACAAGCACAACGAGCGCGGCGGGCAGCAACCGTCGCAATCGACGGGCGTAGAACTGCGAGAGCTTGATGGTTCCGGTCGACGCCGATTCGCGCAGCAGGTGCGAGGTAATCAGGTAGCCCGAAATGACGAAGAAAATGTCAACGCCGACGTACCCGCCACGCAGCTGGTTCGGCCAGAGGTGAAAGAGCACAACGAGCATGACCGAGACGGCTCGAAGCGCCTGAATCTCGGGGCGGAACCCGGGCGGCACAACACGCTGAGCGTGAACGCGGGTCTCGGGCACGTGCGAGCCTCTCGGAGTGGCTGACTCCCAATTGAGGCGTCACAAAAGAACGGACAGGTCGCTATCCTAACCGCCCGCCGTGCAGCGAACGCTGCCGAGCGACAGCGTGGTCGCGATGGCTAGCGTGACAGCGCGAGAAGGTAGTTGCCGTAGCCGCTCTTGGCGAGGGGTTCTGCAAGCGCTGTGAGCTGGTCGTCGGTGATCCAGCCGTTGCGCCAGGCGACCTCTTCTATGCAGCCGATCTTGAAGCCCTGTCGGGCCTCGATGACTCGCACATACTCGGTGGCCTGAAGCATCGACTCGATGGTTCCGGTGTCGAGCCAGGCCGTTCCTCTGTCGAGAACGTCAACGCGCAGCGCGCCCTGCGAGAGGTAGGCACTGTTGACGTCGCTGATCTCGTACTCGCCGCGCGCGCTCGGCACGATCGATCGGGCGATCTCGATGACCTGGTTGTCATAGAAGTAGAGCCCCGGAACCGCGTAATTGCTCTTGGGGTTCTCTGGCTTCTCTTCGATGCTCAGCACGCGGCCGTCGCTCGAATACTCGACAACTCCATAGGCGCGAGGGTTCGAGACCTGATAGGCGAAGATGAGTGCGCCGCCGACCGAGCTGTGTGTCTCGAGGCTCGAGGTGAGTTCGAACCCGTGAAAGATGTTGTCGCCGAGAACCAGGGCAACAGAGTCGTCGCCGATGAAGTCGGCACCGATGATAAATGCCTGGGCGAGGCCGTTGGGTGAGTCCTGAGTCGCGTAGCTCAGCGAGATACCGATATCGCTGCCATCGCCGAGCAGGCGTTCAAAGCTCGCGCGGTCGGCGGGAGTTGTGATGATCAGGATCTCGCGGATACCCGCCTGCATCAGCGTCGAGATCGGGTAGTAAACCATCGGCTTGTCGTAGATCGGAACAAGCTGCTTCGAGATGCCCTTTGTGATCGGGTGCAGTCGAGTGCCCGATCCGCCCGCGAGAACTATGCCCTTCATAGTGCGTACCCTAGCTCTTTCGTGCGGCGGCGTAGGTGGCGAGGCTGTCGTTCCAGGTGGGCAACAGCCCGGCGGCTCGTGCCTCGTCGAGAGTGGGCGCCGCGACATCCTTCTCAGAAAGCGTCGCATCGGCGGGCAGCGACAGACCCAGCGCGGGGTCGAACGGGTTGATGCCGTGTTCCGCACCTGGTCGGTACTTGTCGGTTGTGAGGTAGCTCACGGTAGCGGTGTCGCTCGTCGCGACGAAGAGGTGGCCGAGTCCCTCTGGCAGAAAGACGCAGCGGCGTGTGACGTCATCGAGTTCGACAGAATCCCACTGGCCGAAGGTTGGTGATCCGACACGAACGTCGATGATCACATCGAGCACAGAGCCCGCGACGCACGTGACGTACTTGGCCTGCCCCAACGGCACATCAGCAAAATGGATGCCGCGCACAACGCCGCGCTTCGACACCGAGATATTTGACTGCCGAAGGTCAAAACTCCGGCCCGTCGCGGCCTCGAATTCTTCGGCCTTGAACCACTCAAGAAATACCCCGCGCTCGTCGCCGTGCTGCACGGGCGTGAACTCGAACGCGTTGGGCACTGCCAATTCTCGAATCTGCACGGGTTGATCCTATTCGCCCCCGGTACCATGGGACTCCTTATGCCCACTGCCCCGCTCCCCCGTGTCACGGTTCTTCTCGCGACCCACAATGGCGCCGCGTACCTCGATGAGCAGCTCGACACGATCCTCGCCCAGCAGGGAGTCGACGTTCGACTTGTCGCCCTCGACGATGCCTCGAGCGATGCAACACCCGAGCTTCTCGCGCAGCGCGCAGCTCTCGACTCACGAGTGACAGTTCTTCCTTCGCAGGGCGCCTCGGGCGGCGCGGCACCCAACTTCTATCGCCTCATCCGCGCGCTCGACCTCGAGACGGCGGGGCTCATCGCCTTCGCCGACCAGGACGACGTGTGGCACCCCACAAAGCTCGCGCGCCATGCCGAGCTCATCGCCGCAGGGGCAGACGGCGTTTCGTCAAACGTCACGGCCTTCTCAGAAGACGGCACGCGCAGCCTCATCAAAAAGGACTACCCGCAGCGCGACTTCGACTTTTTGCTCGAGGGCCCCGGGCCGGGATGCACGTTTCTGATGTCGAACCGGCTCGTCGCTCTGGCTCGCGAACGGCTCACTGACCCGGCGAGCGAAGCGAGCAAGGCAGACTTTCATGACTGGCTGCTCTACGTGCTGTGTCGCGCACACGGCTGGCGCTGGCAGATCGACTCGGTCTCATCGATGGACTACCGCCAGCACGACAGCAACGTTATGGGCGCGAACGTCGGTGCGGCCTCTGCTCTCAGCCGACTCAAGCGCATCAGCGGTCGGTGGCACCGCGACGAGGCTGCTCTTCTCGCCCGCGTGAGCCTCGAGGTTGCCCCGCCCGCGAAGCACGCAGAGCTCGCAACGCTGCTCGATCTCTTCACCCACACCGGGCCCGCTTCGCGCGCACGACTCGCGCGCCTGGCCGGCCAACTGCGCAGGCGCCCCCGCGACCGCGCGATAATTGGAGCACTCGTCACGCTCGGTATCTGGTGATGAGCCTCAGACCCCTGGAGTTGCAATGAAGGTTTTCGTCATTGGTGGAAGCGGATTCATCGGCTCCCGCCTTCTCGACGTTCTCGTCGAACGTGGGCACGAGGTCACAAACTTCGACCGCGCCATCCACCCCGATGCGAAGGTTGCGTGCGTCGAGGGTGACGTGCGCTCGGTTGCCGAGGTCATCGCGGCGAGCGCCGGGCACGACGCGATCGTCAATCTCGCTGCAGAACACCGCGACGACGTGCAGCCGCTCTCGCGCTACACAGAGGTCAACGTGGATGGCGCGGCAGCCGTCGTCGCGGCCGCAATCGCGAACAACATCAGCCGCATCGTCTTCACGTCGAGTGTCGCCGTCTACGGTCTCGACAAGGTCAACCCCGCTGAAGACTGGGAGCCGGAGCCCTTCAACGAGTACGGCCGCACAAAGCTTCTCGCCGAGGGCGTCTTCAGCGCATGGGCAGACGCCGACGCCGCACGCTCGCTCGCGATCATTCGCCCCTCCGTTGTCTTCGGTGAGGGCAACCGGGGCAACGTTCACACCCTCGCGGCACAGGTTGCATCCGGCCGTTTTCTGCAGGTTGGCAAGGGCGACAACAAGAAGTCGATGTCGTACGTCGGCAACATCGTCGAGTTTCTCGCCGATCGTCTTACAGCGCCCGCGGGCGTCTCGGTCACCAACTTCGCCGACAAGCCCGACCTCTCGACGAAAGAGCTCGTCGGCCTGTTGCGCGAGACCCTCGGACGCACCCAGGGCGGCAACATCAGCATTCCGCTGCCGATCGGTGTGCTCGCCGGGCACACATTTGATCTCGTGGGCAAGATCACTCGCCGCACCTTCCCGATCAGCGCTATTCGCATGCGCAAGTTCGCCGCCGAGACGACGGTGAGCACCGAGCGCCTCGCGAGCACCGGATTTGTGCCGCGCTACTCGCTCAAGGAGTCGCTCGTGCGCACCCTCGCCGCGGAGTTTCCGCAGCTCGCATCACAGACGCACGCAATCGACCGCGACTAGAGCTTCGCGCGGGGTGTGACAACCACAGTCTTCGCGAGCGCACGCAGCTGCTTCTTCACAGAATCGCTGACCGCGTTGGCGTCGCCGACGATGACTATCTTCGAGGGTGACAGTCGCTCGAGCTCTGCGACGGTCACGCCGGGCAACGCGTCACGCGGAACAAAGAGCAGCGGTGCACCGTCACGGTCTGCGGCAGCAATCGCGGCGAGGGTGTCGAGTGGCACTGCACCCGCGCTCAGGTAGACGACCGGTGCGGTGCCGGAGAACTGCGCGCGCGACTGGGCAACAGAGTCGGGAGCCTTCGTCGCGCTCTTCGACATCGAATACAGCGGTGGCTCATCGACGGTGAAAGCGCGAGCGCTCGTGAGCGACGAGTGCGACAGCGTGCCCCATGTTCCACGCACCTGCAGCGTGTGATCGCCCGGAACGACATCGGTGAGCGCAACCGTCCACTCGCCGTCGCTGCCGACTTTTGCCTTCGACGATGATGGGGCGCCGTCGATGTAGACCTCGACCGCGTGACGAGTGCTTCCGAACGGGATCGACCCCGCGACATCCGAACCGTAGGGAATGACTTCGCCCTCTGAGGGATTCGACACGGTCGGGCTTGCGACGGCGACCGAGAGTTCCCAGGTCGCGGCCAATCGTTTCGCCACGCTCGCCTTCGACGAACTCGCCGACACGAGCGGGAAGAACGCACTGATCTTGTCGCCCTTCGCGTTACTGCAGCTCTTGCCGAAGCTGCTCCACGAGTTGACGCCGATTGCGAAGTCGCCCATCAGGGCCGCGCCGCCGCTGTCGCCGCCGAGCATGCAGCCGTCCATAACGATGCTGTTGATCGTGCCTTTCGCACCGGTCACCTTTGCCGCATAGTTCACTGCGAGAATCTCGCCGCAGGTCCACCCCGTCGTTGAGCCCGACTTGCACGCCGTCGCACCGACCGTCGCAACGACCTGGTCGTAGACGGGTGTCAGGCTGCCGTTGCCCGCCGCCGATTGCCCTTCGCGCACGGTCGGCTCGTTGGCCCACCGCTTTCCGGTTCCCCCGTAGGCGACGAGTCCGGAGTCGTGACCGGAACCGAGCTTGAAGCTGCCCGCGACGGGCTTGCCGAGGGTACGGCTCGGCGCGAACATTCCGCCGTAGTAGGTGGGCTTGTCTTGCGCGCGCGTCTGGTAGTAGCCGCTGTTGAGAATCTTCTTGCCGGTGCAGTGCCCCGCTGTCAGAAGAGCGTCTTTTCCGCTCTTGACCGAACGACCGTTGAAACCCAGCGAGCAGCGGTACGTGCCCGCCTTGGTTTCCCAGAAAATCGCGTCGCCTCCGGAAGCCGAGTCCGTATCGGCGAGGCGCGCTGCGCTGAGGTCGAACGAGGGCACGACGGGAGCGCCGATCTTTGGCGTTGCGCCGAGGCGCGTGACGACCGCGGCGGCCGCTGCGTCGCCGACGTTGATAGTGAGGCGCGTGCCATCCATTCGTGAACCGAGCACGGGGTAACCAGCGTCGGTGAGCGACGCGACGGTTGTGGCGGCGTTGCGGGCCGCATCGGCCTGCGCGAGGTATTCGCTGGGCGTGACGCCCGGTCCGTCTTCGAGCGCCTCGACGAGTTCATAGGGAAGCTTCGCCGCTTCGCGCGCGTACGCCGCGGGAGCGAAGTCATCCATTGCGACGAGTCGATCGGGCTCGGTCGCCGCGCTCACGGGGATCGCGGAGACCACGGCGACGCCCACAAGAAGAGCAGTAAGTGCAATGGATCGAACCCGCATGTTGCCCCCGTGCAGTGGCGTGGGCAGACGAAACTGTCCACCGGTGGCAAGTATGGCCTACAAAAGTTCAGCCCGGTCACGATTGGTTACAAGTAGAATCGCCCGGTGAGAATCGTGGTCACCGGCGGCGCCGGATTCATCGGGTCAAACTTCGTTCGACGTGTGCTCACCGACGCCTACCCGCAACTCGCCGGGGCTTCGGTCGTTGTTCTCGACGCCCTCACCTACTCTGGCAACCTTGCCAACCTCGCCCCGGTAAAAGACTCAGACCGGTACACCTTCGTGCACGGCGACATCCGTGACCCCGCGGTACTCGCCCGGGTCATCCCGGGCGCCGACGCGATCGTGCACTTCGCCGCGGAGTCGCACGTCGACCGCTCGGTGCTCGACTCGTCGATCTTCGTCGAGACGAACGTGCTCGGCACCCAGCGTCTTCTCGACGCCGCACTCAGCGCAGGTGTCGCCAAGTTCGTTCACGTCTCGACCGACGAGGTGTACGGCTCAATCGCAGAGGGCTCGTGGAACGAAGAGCGCCCCCTTGAACCCAACTCGCCGTACTCGGCGTCGAAGGCGGGCAGCGACCTTCTCGCGCGCAGCTACTTCAGAACACACGGTTTGGATGTCTCGATCACGAGGTGTTCGAACAACTACGGGCCGTACCACTTTCCTGAAAAGGTCATTCCGCTCTTCGTTACGAACCTCATCGATGAGCTGCACGTTCCGCTCTACGGTGACGGCGGCAATATTCGCGACTGGCTGCACGTCGACGATCACTGCCGCGGCATTGCTCTTGTTCTCGCCGGCGGTCGCGCGGGCGAGGTCTACAACATCGGCGGAGGCACAGAGCTCAGCAACCGCGAGCTCACCGGTCTGCTGCTCGAGGCGACCGGCCGCGACTGGTCGTTTGTCGACGCCGTCGCCGACCGCAAGGGCCACGACCTGCGTTACAGCGTCGACATCGGCAAGATCTCTCGCGAGCTCGGCTACGCTCCCCAGGTCGACTTCGCCACGGGCCTCGCCGACGTCGTTCAGTGGTACCGCGACAACCGCTCGTGGTGGCAGCCGCTCAAGGAACGCGCGGCACTGTGACCCGCTATCTGATTACCGGCGCATCGGGCATGCTCGGCACCGACCTCGCCGCGGCCCTCGCCGGTCGTGACGTCACCGCGCTCTCACGCGCCGACCTCGACATCACCGACCCGGCCGCGGTTGCCGAAGCGGTCGCCGGGCACGACGTGATTCTCAACACAGCCGCCTACACACGAGTGGATGACGCGGAGACAGACGAGGCAACTGCAACGCTCGTGAACGGCACAGCCCCCGGTTACCTCGCCGACGCTGCGCGCGCGGCCGGAGCCATTCTCGTTCAGTATTCGACCGACTATGTTTTCGACGGTTCGGCGACGTCGCCGTACGAAGAAGATGCGCCGCTGCATCCACTCAATGCCTACGGTCGGTCGAAGGCCACCGGCGAGCGCGCGGCCCTCGACGGCAACCCGTGGCGCACGATCGTGCTGCGCACAGCGTGGATCTACGGAGCACACGGCCCCAACTTCGCGAGCACGATGCTGCGCCTCGCCTCGGAGCGCGACACCCTGAGCGTTGTGACCGACCAGGTCGGCCAGCCCACCTGGACAATGGATCTCGCCCGCCAGACCATCGATCTACTCGACGCCGGAGTCGTCACGGGCGTCTATCACGCGACGAATTCGGGCACGGCGAGCTGGTACGACTTTGCGCGAGCAGTGCTCGAAGGCGCGGGGCTTGATCCTGATAGGGTCAAGCCGACCGAAAGTACGAGTTTTGTGCGCCCTGCCCCGCGGCCGGCGTACTCCGTTCTTGGTCATGACGCCTGGGCGTCGACCGGAATTGCCCCGATGCGACCGTGGCGCGACGCGCTCGACGAGGCACAAAAAACTGAAACTTTTGGAGCGAAATGACAACCCTGAGAGTCATCGTCGACCAGATTTTGGCACCCGTGCCCGGCGGCATCGGGCGCTACACAGAAGAACTCACGCGTGAGCTCATCGCGACGGCCCCTCCCGGTTGCCAGGTCGAGGGCGTTGTATCGAGCTCGCCGGAGGCCGACTACGAGCGGCTTCTCGGGCTCCTGCCCGGCCTCAAGCAACTGCACAAGTCGTCGCTCGCTCGCCGCGAAATGATGGCGGCGTGGCAGTACGGCTTCACGCGCATTCCCGGCTCTGGAATGCTGCACTCGCCGAGCCTTCTCGCCCCGCTCTCAAAGCACGATCGACTTCACAACCAGGGCAGCCAGGTTGTTGTCACAATCCACGACGTTGTGCCGTGGACGCACCCCGAGACCCTGACCCCGCGCGGCGTCAACTGGCACAAGGCGCTCACGAATCGCGCCTTCAAGTACGCCGACGCCGTGGTTGTGCCGACGCACGCCGTTGCGGCCCAGCTCGCCGAGATCCGTGACTTCGGTGAGCGCGTTCGCGTCATCGAGGGCGCTGTGAGCCCCAAGCTCACTGTTCCCGTAGATGCCGACGCGCGCGCAAAGGCCCTCAAGCTTCCCGAGCGGTACATTCTCAGCGTCGGAACCCTCGAGCCCCGCAAGGGACTCGAGCCGCTGATCCGATCGCTCGCCCACCCTGACTCGACCGACCTGCCACTGCTCATCGTCGGCCCGGCCGGATGGGGCAGCGTCGACATCGAGACGATCGCGCGCGAAGCCGGTGTGCCAGAGGGGCGCGTGCGCTCGCTCGGCTACCTCGATGACGCCGACCTCTCGGTCGCGCTCGACCGTGCAAACGTTTTTGTCTTCCCGAGTCTCGCCGAGGGCTTCGGCCTGCCCCTGCTCGAGGCATTCTCGTTCTCGACGCCGGTTGTGCACTCCGATGACCCCGCGATCATGGAGGTCAGCGCCGGAGCGGGCCTCGCGGTGCCGCTCGCCGACCCCGAGGGTTACCCGGAACGACTCGCGCAAGCGATCGCCTCGGTCACCAACGACCGCGAGTACGCAACGCAGCTTGCAACAGAGGGCAAGGACCGCGCCGGAATGTTCAGCTGGAAGACCTCGGCAGAAAAGGTCTGGCAGCTGCACGCTGACCTGTAGCTCCTACGCGCTGGTTGAGCGACGTCGAAACCAGGCCGAGCGCAGCCGAGGCCGACCGTGGTTTCGACACACTCGCTGGCGCTCGCACTCAACCAGCAAGAACGCGCTGGTTGAGCGACGTCGAAACCAGGCCGAGCGCAGCCGAGGCCGACCGTGGTTTCGACACACTCGCTGGCAGCTGCACGCTGACCTGTAGCTCCTACGCGCTGGTTGAGCGACGTCGAAACCAGGCCGAGCGCAGCCGAGGCCGACCTTGGTTTCGATACACTCGCTGGCGCTCGCACTCAACCAGCAAGAGGGCCGTATCGAAACCTATTTGTTGGTCGGCGTCGGCTCAGGGTCGGGCACCGACTGCTCCAGCGCAGCATCCACCATCGCGTGTATTGCCGTGAAATCTGGGTGGATAACATCGACGCCGTTGGCGGGCACAAGGTTGAGCTTCTCGACCGGCAGCGCGCGGGTCTTCGACGCGAGGTCGACGAAGTAGCCGAGCATCGCGCTCGGGATGTCGGTCGAGACGACCTGAGATCCCGCGGCCGCAACCTTCTCGAACTTCGCGATGATGTTGGCGGGGTCGGCCTGCACAAGAATCGCCTCCTGCACCTGGCGCTGCCGCTGCATGCGGTCGTAGTCGCTTGTTCCGTGGCGTGCTCGCGCGTACCAGAGGGCGGTGAAGCCGTCCATGTGCTGCTGGCCCTCTTCGATCCAGCCGTCAGGCTCGGAGTAGGGTTCGTCGCTGCCGTCGCTTCCGCCGATCGGGTAGCGGCCGGTCGAGTCGATGTCGACGCCGCCGAGCGCGTCAATGAGCTTGCTGAAGCCCTTCATGTCGATGAGCACAAAGTACTGAAGTTCGAGCCCGGTGACTGACGAGATCGCGTCGCGCATTGCCTCGATGCCCGGCTCGCTTCCCTCGGCGAGCGCGTTGGGGTAGAGCTCCGGGTGCTCTTCGCCGTAGGTGTAGAGGTAGCTGACGAGGCACTCCGGCCCGCAGTCGTACCCGGTCGGAAAGACCTCGTGCAACGGCGAGTCTTCTTCGAAGGTCACGCGCTGCAGGTTGCGCGGAATACCGACGATCGTCGCGGCGCCCGTCTCGGCGTCAATGCTCACAACGGAGATGCTGTCGGGGCGCAGTCCAAGGCGGTCGGCACCCGCGTCGCCGCCGAGCAGAAGAATGTTGTAGCGGCCGTCGACCGATGCCTCGATCTGGCCGCCGGAGAACACCTCGCCGAGCAGGCCGCGCGCCGAATTCGAGACGACAAAACCGTAACCGGCTCCTCCCGCGACGATCACAAGTGCGATTGCCGCGAAGCCCGCGATGAAGCCGCGGGCCGCTGGTCCGGTGCGCACGAGCCGCACGAGGCGCACGGTGTCGAGGGTGAGAATGACCCACAGCACAACGTAGAAGGCGATGATCGCCTGCACCGCGATGAGGGCGTAGGGGTTGGTGGCTACCGAGAGCACAACGAAGCACGCCGTGAACCACAGAATCGCCGCGATCGCCGCGGCGGCCCAGAGCAGAAATGTCGAGCCAACGCCGAAGCGGCCAAGCCGTCGGTTACCGGCGAGCATTTGAGCGCTGCCGGGGATGAGCACGTTGAGAAGAACGAGCGTCCAGCCCCTGCGAGTCATAACCTCGCGAGAGCTCGCATCCGGGTAGCGAACTGGGCTAGTGGCGCTCACAGCGTGGACTTGAGTGCCGCGTTCTTTTCGGCGACAAGTGCCTCGAGCGAGCGAGCGTAGTCGGCGAGCTTAACCGCGAGGGTGTCGTCGGAGGTTGAGAGAATGCGCGCCGCGAGAATTCCTGCATTGCGGGCGCCACCGATCGAGACCGTCGCGACCGGCACACCGGCGGGCATCTGAACGATCGAGAGCAGCGAGTCGAGTCCGTCGAGTTTGGCGAGCGGCACGGGAACGCCGATGACCGGCAGGGTTGTCACCGAAGCGAGCATGCCGGGCAGGTGAGCAGCGCCGCCGGCGCCAGCAATGATGACTCGGATGCCGCGCTCACGCGCCTTCTTGCCGAATTCGATCATGCGCTCCGGTGTGCGGTGAGCCGAGACGACTTCAACCTCGTGCGCGATCCCGAAGTCGGTGAGGGCCGCCGAGGCGTCCGCCATGACGTTCCAGTCGGAGTCCGACCCCATTACAACTGCGACGATTGGTTCTGGCACGCTGACCATCGTAAGTGTCAGTTATCGAAGAACGCTGAAGCGGCGCGCGCGCGATAGACGACGTCATCGAGATCGTCGCCACCCGCTGTGACGTGACCGACCTTGCGACCGGGGCGCGGGTCTTTGCCGTAGTTGTGAAACTTCACCGTCGGCTGTTCGGCGAGCGCGAGCGCGTACCGGTCGGCGAGCGAACCTTCGAGCGGGCCGCCGAGAATGTTGACCATCACCGACCACTCGTCGCGACATCCGGTTGCGCCGAGGGGCAGGTCGAGCACGGCGCGCAGGTGCTGCTCGAACTGGCTCGTCGTCGAACCGTCGATCGACCAGTGCCCCGTGTTGTGCGGGCGCATCGCGAGTTCGTTGATGAGCAGTCGCTCGTCAGTCGTCTGGAACATCTCGACGGCGAGCACTCCCGTGACGCCGAGCGCTTCTGCGATCGTCGTTGCGATGTCTGCCGCGACGTCGGCGAGCTTGCCCGCAGAGTCCGGGGCAGGGGCGATGACTTCGGCGCACACGCTGTTGCGCTGCACGGTTTCGACGACGGGCCACAGTTCGATGTCGCCGCTCGGGCGACGGGCGACGATCTGGGCGAGCTCACGGGTGAACGACACAAGTTCTTCTACGAGCAGTTCTGCGCCGCCCTCGAACCAGTCGGCACCCTCCGCGCCGCTGCGCACAACGCGCACGCCCTTGCCGTCATAGCCGCCCCGCGGGGTCTTGAGCACGCCCTGGCCGCCGTGATCGGCGAGGAAGGTGTCAAGCTCGTCAACGGTCGTTACGCGCGCCCAGTCGGGCACGGGGAGCCCGAGGGCGGAGAGACGCTCGCGCATCAAAAGCTTGTCTTGCGCGTAGAGCAGCGCATCGGGTCCGGGCTGCACACTCACGCCCGCGTTGACGAGCGCGTGCAGCACCGACTGCGGAACGTGCTCGTGGTCGAACGTCACAACGTCGACGCCCTTCGCGAACTCGAGAACCGTCGCTTCGTCGCGGTAGTCGCCGAGGCTTGTGACAGCGATGTCTGCGGATTCCCCCGCGGTCTCTGCAAGCACCCGAATGTCTATACCGAGGTTGATCGCTGCGGGCACCATCATGCGGGCGAGCTGGCCGCCACCGATAACTCCTACGGTGGGGGACATCTTCTACTCCTGAGGTTTGGTGGCGCGCTGCCGTTTAGACTGGACAACCTATCTTCGCTTATCGACCAGGTGGATGCATGCGTGCCCTTATCGTTCAGTTGACGCGCTTTGGGCTCGTTGGACTTGTTGGACTCGTCATCGACGTCGCAGTTTTCAACGTTCTGATCTTCACCGTTCTCAGCGCAGACTCTGTGCACGAGGGTCCGATCATCGCAAAGGTCATCTCGACCTCGCTCGCGATTGTCGCGAACTGGCTCGGCAACCGGCACTGGACTTTTCGCGCCGTGCGCCGTGCACAATGGTGGCGCGAGGGGCTCGAGTTCGCCGCTGCGAGCCTCGTCGGCATGGGCGTGAGCCTTGGCTGCCTGTGGGTCTCGCACTACGCCCTCGGCTTCACCTCACCGCTCGCCGACAACATCGCGACGAACGTCGTCGGACTCGGTCTTGGCACGGCAGTTCGGTTTACTCTCTACCGCCTCTGGGTCTTCAAGGATGTCGCGCTCGCCCCCGGTGACACCCACGTTGCCCCGGCGCCGAGCGCCGACACCCACGACGTGCCCGTAGTCGACGGCGCAACCTCGTGACCCGGGTTCTCATCGACTGCACCGCTCTGCCCTCCAATCGCGCGGGCGTCGGCCGTTACCTCGAGGGGCTGCTCACCGGTCTCGAGAGCACAGACATCGACCTCGTTGTCGTCGGCCAGGAGCGCGACGCCGCGGCCCTCGCACTGCTCGCCCCCACCGCACACATCGAGTCGGTGCCGCCCCGCTTCACCAGCCGCGGCCTGCGCCTTCTCTGGGAGCAGTTCGGCCTGCCCTCGATCGCACGACGCCTGCGGGTGGATGTCATTCACTCGCCGCACTACACGTTCCCGCTGCTGTGGCGCGGCGGTCGCGTCGTCACCGTTCACGACGCGACCTTCTTCAGCGACCCCGAGGTGCACAGCGCGCTCAAGCGCTTCTTCTTCCGCACCTGGATTCGCCTCGACTGGCGTAGCGCCGACGTCGTCGTGGCACCGAGCGCGGCGACCGTGAGCGAGGTCGAGCGCTACCTCGGCGACGCGAAGGCACACGTCATCGTCGCGCACCACGGCGTTGACGCGCGGCTCTTCCACGCGCCATCCACCGCCGCTGTCACAGAATTCGCCCGCGACATTCCGGCCATCGGCGACAACGGCTGGTTCGCGTTCCTCGGCACAATCGAGCCGCGCAAGAATCTCGGCGCGCTGCTCGACGCTCACGCCATGCTCGGCGAGGGGGCTCCCCCGCTGTTGGTCTCGGGCGGACGCGGCTGGGACGCCGACGTGCTCGCCCGCCTCGACGCCGGCCAGCCCGGAGTCGTCGCGCTCGGCTACCTGCCCTTCGAGCAGCTTCCTGCGCTGCTCGGCGGCGCGACGGCAGTCATGTACCCGAGCCTCGGCGAAGGTTTTGGCCTGCCGGTGCTCGAAGCGATGTCGTGTGGTGCCGCAGTCATCACAACCGATCGCCTGGCACTGCCAGAGGTCGGCGGCGAGGCCGTCGAATATACCGAGGTGGATGCCGCGGCAATCGCCCAGACAATGCGCGATCTTCTGGCTTCCCCCGATCGCCGGGCCGAGCTATCCGGCCTCGCGACAGCCCGCGCGGCCCAGTTCACCTGGGAGGCGACGGCCGCCGGGCACGCGAAGGCATACGAGGCGTCGCTCAACCGTTGATCGAGCATGTCGAGATCGTGCCGAGCGGAGCCGAGGCCCACAAAGCAATCTCGACTTCGCTCGATTTGGTCTCGACGAGCTCGACCAGCAACTGAGAGTTACGGGCGGCCGAGGCTGCTGTAGGTCCAGCCGGCGCCGCGCCAGAGCTCGCGGTCGAGGCAGTTGCGTCCGTCGAGGATGACCTGTCCGGCAGTCGCCGAGAGGTCTTCCGGGGTGAGGGCGCGGTACTGCTTCCACTCGGTGAGTACGAGAACGGCGTCTGCGCCATCCACCGTGTCGGCGACGGTTGTCTCGTAGCTGAGCTCTGGGTGCAGGCGCTTTGCAGTCTCAATCGCTTCTGGGTCGGTGACCGTGACGATTGCACCCTCTTCGTGAAGGCGAGCCGCGACATCCAACGAAGGAGAATCACGCACGTCGTCAGAGTCGGGCTTGAACGCGAGGCCGAGAACCGCGATGCGCTTGCCTTCGAGGCCGCCGAGGGTCTCGCGGGTCAGCTCGACCATACGCTCGCGACGGCGCAGGTTGATCGCGTCAACCTCACCGAGGAACGCGAGCGACGAGCCGAGGCCCAGCTCTTCGCCACGGGCACGGAACGCGCGGATGTCTTTCGGCAGGCAACCGCCACCGAAGCCGAGACCGGAGTTGAGAAAGCGGCGGCCGATGCGCACGTCGTGGCCGATGGCGTCGGCGAGCATCGTGACGTCGGCGCCGGTTGCCTCGGCAACTTCGGCCATGGCGTTGATAAACGAGATCTTCGTCGCGAGAAACGCGTTTGCAGAAACCTTGACGAGTTCGGCTGTCGCGTAGTCCATAACGATGCGGGGGGTGTCTGCGGCGAGCGCGACGGCGTAGATCTCATCGAGAAGCCCGGAAGCGCGCTCTCCAGCGTCTCCTGCCGGCACACCGTAGACGAGGCGGTCGGGGCCGAGCGTGTCTTGCACAGCGAAACCCTCGCGCAAGAACTCGGGGTTCCACGCGAGTGACGCGTGCGGGGCACCTGCGGCGACCTTGTCGGCGAGGCGGGCCGCTGTTCCGACGGGTACGGTCGACTTTCCGACGACGAGGGCGCCATCGGAGAGGTGCGGAATGAGAGCGTCGACCGCTGCATCGACATAGGTCATGTCGGCGGCGTACGAGCCCTTTGTCTGCGGAGTTCCGACGGCGACGAAGTGAACAGCCGCGTCGGCGACCTCGCTCATGTCGGTCGTAAAGCGCAGGCGACCGGTCGCGATAGCCGAGGTGAGAATCTCGGGAAGTCCGGGTTCGAAGAACGGTGCACGACCCTCAGACAGGAAGTCGATCTTCGCCTGGTCGACGTCAACGCCGATGACCTCGTGGCCGAGTTCGGCCATGCAGGCGGCGTGTACGGCACCGAGGTAGCCGCAGCCAATCACAGAAATCTTCACAACGAACTCCATTTCGAAGGCCCAGAACGGGCGGACGCGCCAATACATACTACGAACCCTGAGGCCGTGTCTCTAACGCTCGCCCCATCGGGTCGTCTCGTCGGGGTGCGCTGACTGCTCCTGCTGCCTGCGCGCGGCGACCGGATTCTGGCTCGACTCCATCAGGTCGTGCAGTGCCGACTGCACAAGATCGGCGCCGGGAACGTCACGCAGAATCACGGGACGCTCAAGACCCGTGTTGATGATGACGTCGCCGGATCCGAACAGTGACTGCAGTGAATTCTTGCGCACGGTGACGTCGTAGCCACGGCTGTGCAGCAGCTCCTGGCGCACACGAACCAGAAATCCATTGCGCAAAACAATGCGTCGAGTCGTGATCGTGTAGTGCCGCCCGAGCCACGAAAACAGGGGCAGAAGCCAGAGGAAGACAACAACGAGCACCGCCACGATGAGCACTGCGAGGTTTTGCCAGAACTCATCGAACGAGCCGTAGAAGTAGGCGAAGAGTCCGATCGTCGCTACGAGCACAAGGCTCGGCCAAAACAGGGCGCGAGCGTGGGGCCGCAGGCGGGCAATGACCGCCTCGGGAACCCTCGCTTCAGTGGACATGCCTCATTCATACCGCACATGCGTCACGTCACCAGCCGCGACAGACACTGATTGCCCATCCAGTGACCGACGCACGATGAGACGTCCGGCACGATCAATATCCGTCGCCGTGCCGTGTAGATCGTCGGCACCCGGAAGTTCGACACGCACCTGCGACCCGAGGGTCGTGCAGGTTTCCCTGAGTTCGTCGCGGATTCCGCTGCCCTCCGCGTCTCCCCCGAGACGCACAAAACCCGAGTAGAGAGTGCCGAGCTCGGTCAAATAGGCGGCAAGCGCGACATCCACCAGCTCTGATTGTTCGAGCTTCGCGCCGGCTAGTCGCAGCGATGTCGCCGTCGGGATGGGCAGCTCTTCTCTCGTCTGCGAAAGATTGAGGCCCGCCCCCATCACAACACCGTCGCCCGTGGGCAGCAGTTCGCCGAGAAGGCCCGAGATTTTCGCCCCGTCGACCTGAACGTCATTGGGCCACTTGAGTCCGGTGCGCGATTCGCCCTCAGGAACGATGGATGCAACGGCTCGAGCCATGGCGAGCCCGGCGATGAGCGGAAGCCAGCCGTAGTGCGTGAGGCCGAGCGGTTCACCCGCCGGCAGCACCGGGCGTAAGAGAACCGAGACGGCGAGTGCCGTTCCCGGCGGCGCAACCCACTCGCGGCCGAGACGCCCACGGCCGGAACGCTGGTCGGTTGTGACGATCGCCGAGAGATCGGCGAGTGAGGCCGCACGCATGCGCAACTCGTCGTTCGTTGAGCCCACTCGTGGCAGAACCTCGAGGCTCGGCACCGCCGCGCGACTGAGGGGAAGCTCCATCGTGCAAGGCTAACCGCACAACTCTGTAGACATTCGCCAACGGTTGGGCGGTGTTACTGGCCAGTAGAGTGAAACCCG
>Ga0247805_1000358_pt1 | contig 24630 bp, 22 predicted proteins | sample UWRJL044104R1_FD_180930 | JGI IMG/M metagenome (GOLD analysis project Ga0247805, IMG submission 180930) | Plant litter microbial communities from Arlington Agricultural Research Station in Wisconsin, United States - UWRJ-L044-104R-1 | ecosystem: Environmental > Terrestrial > Plant litter >... | reverse complement strand
CTTAAACCATGTAACCGACGTTTGTGACAGGATCATATTGCTAGAAAAAGGCATAATCATCAAAGATTTCTTAAAAGATGAAAACACCCTTAAAGAGCTGGAAGCTTATTTTTCTGAATAAAGCTGTCTAGAATTCTGGTCAATTCACCCATAACGTGATATTTTTGCAGGATACCTGACAAAAAAAGCTGTCAAATCCTTGTTAGAAAACAATAAAAGTAAAGAAGATAAAATCTTGGCATTAGGTTTGATTTACCGGCAGCGTAAAACAAATTGAATAGATTATGATTACTTCGAAATTTAAAATAGCAACATTTAGTATCGCACTGGCAATTGGCTCAATGGCTTTTCAAGGTTGCGATAGTTTAACAAAAACGCAAAAAGGAGCTGGTATTGGTGCTGCTGCTGGTGGTGTATTGGGAGCTATCATCGGCAAAAAAGCTGGTAATACTGCGGTGGGGGCTATCATTGGTGCTGCTGTAGGTGGTACTGCCGGGGGGTTCATTGGTAAAAGAATGGACAAACAAGCGGCGGAAATCCAAAATGCGATTCCAAATGCTGAAGTAATCCGTGAAGGTGAAGGTATCATCGTTAAATTTGATAGCGGTATTTTATTCGGTTTTGACAAATCGGATTTAACTGCTCAGGCAAAAACCAATATCAAATCTTTAGCCGGCTCAATTAATCAATATCCTGGAACTGACATTAAAGTAATTGGACACACTGACAATAAAGGAACTGAGGCTTACAACATGAGCTTATCCGAAAGAAGGGCTGCGGCTGTTAAAGCTTATGCCGTTTCACAAGGTGTGCCGTCTACCCGCTTGATCACCTTAGGAAAAGGTTTTTCAGAGCCAATCGCTGACAATGCAACTGAAGAAGGAAGAGCTGCAAACCGCAGAGTTGAAGTTGTTATCGTTGCCAACGACCAGTTGAAAAACGAAGCAAAACAACAAGGAAAATAATTAGCACATTTACATCTACCTATAAAAACGAAACCCGGAGTACATTGTACTTCGGGTTTTTTATTTGAACGTTTTTTGCATCAATGGAACGTCTGTTATTGTTCAATTTCAGAACCGTAGATGTCTTCGAAATAATGTACGGCCAGCGACTTCAATAACAACTCCTGCTCCATCATCGCGAAAGAAGGCACGGGCTTAACCAGTTTCCAATGTGGCCAGCCATCCTGATCTAACCCTTCAAGCTCATAAAAGCCCATTTCGCTCAATAAGCGACAGGTAGCAATGTGCATCAGTTCTTCTTTTTGACGTTTACTATATTTGCCAGGACCTTTACCCAATTCCTGAACCCCTATTAAAAATAAAACTACTTTTAAGTCGGGAATATCAGAATCAAATTCCTGTGCTATTTTTTGCTGCAAAATTTTCCATTTCGCATTAATTTCTGCAGGCTTCATGGCGCAAAGATACAATCAATTGCCGATTGTGTTGATTTACTAAACGAAAATTAGACATTGCTGACTGATTTCATTAAATTTAGCACACCTGGTCATGTAAATACCAGGTATCAATTTTTTACTGCGAATACTAAAAACATCAGAATGAATAAAGAGATAGTAACCGGTTTAATGGCCTACGGTATGTCGGGCAAAGTTTTCCATGCCCCGTTTATACAGGCACATCCAGCATTTAAATTACATGCAGTAACGGAACGCAATCACAAGCAAGCAGCATCAGATTATCCGGGTATCATCAGCTACGACACTATAGAGGCGCTGTTGGCTGATACCGAGATTGAATTGATCATCATCAATACCCCCAATTATACCCATTATGACTATGCAAAAAAGGCGTTACAGGCAGGTAAACACATCCTGGTAGAAAAACCTTTTACAGCAACTTCAACCGAAGCTAAAGAACTGTTTGAACTGGCCAAAAACGTCGGTAAAAAAGCCTTCGTGTATCAAAACCGAAGATGGGACAGTGATTTCACATCGGTACGTGAGATTATTGAAAGCGGAGAACTGGGTAAGCTGAATGAAGTACATTTCCGGTTTGACAGGTATCGTGCAGCGATTGGCCCTAAATCATTTAAGGAAGAACCCCTGGCCGCCAGCGGTTTGCTGTACGATCTGGGGCCGCATTTGCTGGACCAGGCCATCAGCTTATTTGGAGCACCAGATTCGTTTCATAAAATATTAGGCGAGAACAGATCCGGAACAAAAGTGAATGACTATTTTTCGATTCACCTTGCTTATCCGAATAGTGTACATGTATTTGTGCATTCCAATTTAATGATCGCTGAACCTTTACCCTCATTTGTATTGAATGGCAATTTGGGAACTTTCATTAAGGAAAGAGCCGATGTGCAGGAAGATCAATTGCTGAAGGGCATTAAGCCAGCGGATGAAGGCTATGGCGTAGAGGCTGATGGAAAAAACGGAAAACTGTTCCTGATGAATGGAGAGGGTCATAAAACGCAACAAACGATTCCATCTGTTACCGGCAATTACCTTCCTTTATTTGAAGCCGTTTATCAGAGTATCAGGCATGAACAAGCTTATCCAATAACAGCGGAGCAAATCATTATACAGTTAGAAATCCTCGAGTCATAAGATGAACACCATCCTATACATCCTGATCCCTGCATTTCTGATTGTGCTGTATTTAATTTTTCGTAATTATGCACGGCCCGGGAATATCCGGTCCTTAACCGGGGAAGAACGAAAATTATTACTGGAAAACGTTGAATTTTATCAGTTGTTGCAGCCGCGCGAAAAGATCCGTTATGAAAATAAAATCGCGGCATTTCTAACAGAAGTGCACATGGAAGGCGTAGGCACTGACATAGATGCACTGGATCGGCTATTGGTTGCATCAAGTGCAGTTATTCCGGTATTTGGATTCCCAGACTGGCGTTACAAAAACTTAACTAATGTGCTTTTGTATCCTGACACCTTCAATACAGATTTTCAGTTTGAAGGTGGTTCCAGAAACATTCTGGGTATGGTGGGTACAGGCTATATGAACGGACAAATGGTATTGTCCCGTTCTGCTTTGCACCAGGGTTTTTCTAAACATGCCGGAAGAGAAAATACAGGAATCCATGAATTTGTCCATTTACTGGATAAATCGGATGGGGCAACCGACGGCATTCCCGAAAATCTGATGAAACATGAATACACTGTTCCCTGGATTAAAATGATGCACCAGGAAATGCAAAGGATAGCACAAGGAAAATCGGACATAAACCCTTATGCTGTGACCAATGAGGCTGAATTTTTTGCCGTAGTTTCAGAATATTTCTTTGAGAGGCCTCGGCTTTTCAAAGAAAAACATCCGGAACTTTACAAAATGCTGGCCGATTCCTTTTCCCAGGATCTGGCAAGCAATGCATCAAACTAAAGACTCCCCAGTAAAGCCACATTGAACTCTGTAGGGACTTCAATGTGGGGGATATGTCCACATCCATCAAATTCAATCAGCTTAGAGCCTATTATTTTTGCAGCAGTCTGTTTGCCCAGTAAGCGATACTGTCCGTATAATGCCTGCTGATCTGCACTGAGCAAACCTTTTCCTACAATCGTTTTATCATCCTTACCAATAAACAAAACTGTCGGCACACGAATATTGACAAACTCGTGCACAACAGGCTGCTCGTAGATCATGGTAAAAGTCATGGCAGCAACTTTTGCCCATCGAGGAAAATCAGTACTATTGGTTACTCCACCAGCGATACGGACCAATTCATCATACTCAGGTTTCCAGATCGTAAAGTAAGAACTCTGGTAGTATTTTTTTACGCTTTCTGCAGTCGCCTTAAGCTCGGTTTTATACTGTTCATCCGTACTTACATAAGGAATAAAATTGCGGTAATCTTCCAATCCGATCGGATTTTCAAGCAATAGCTTTTCTGTTTGGGCAGGGTACATCAATGCAAAACGTGTGGCTAACATTCCCCCCATAGAGTGTCCCAGAATATTTGCTTTCTGAATACCCAGGGCATCCAGTAAGGCTTTATTCCAAGCTGCCATCTGGTGAAAACTATAGTGAATAAAGGGTTTAGATGATTTGCCAAAACCGATCTGATCAGGTACTACAACCCTAAAACCACGTGTAGTCAAAGCTTTGATTACATTGGTCCAGTAATAGCCTCCAAAATTTTTGCCATGAAAAAGTACCACCGTGCGTCCATTTGCCATTTGTGTTGGCGCGACATCCATGTAAGCCATTCTAAGGTCCTGTCCCTCTACATTAATCGGAAAATATTTAACCGGGTAAGCATATTTTACGTTCTCGAGAGTAATAGAGAGTGTATCTGACTGCTGTGCAAATGAAGTATTGATAACTGAAAATAAAATGACTGCAATTAAATAAGTTTTCTTTAACATAAGCTTAGTTTTACTGGAAACAATATGGTGGTATGAAAGTTCTAAATATATAGTTTTTTTATACTTTTGGGGACTAACCATAAAAAAATGAACAACTACTTAATCGGACAGGATAGGTTATCTGTTGTCCGGATCATTGATATTCTGAAAAATCAGGAAAGTCTCGCTTTATCAGAGGAAAGTGCTGCACGGATCAAAAAATGCAGAACCTATCTTGATGAGAAACTGGAACGCCACAAATCACCTGTTTATGGGATTAATACTGGTTTTGGCTATTTACAAAATGTAAAAGTTGAGGATAAGGATTTGGTACAACTTCAATATAATCTGCTGTTGTCACATGCTTGTGGTACTGGAGAAGAGGTTCCTTCAGAGATTGTAAAACTGATGCTTTTATTAAAAATCCAGTCGCTGAGTTATGGAAATTCAGGTGTACAAGTAGAGACCGTAAACCGTCTGATTTATTTTTACAACCACGATGTATTACCGGTAATTTATACTCAGGGCTCACTGGGAGCATCGGGTGATCTTGCTCCTCTGGCCCATCTGGCCTTACCGCTTATCGGTGAAGGTGAGCTGCGTTTTAAGGGGAAGAAAATGTCCACCAAGGAATGGTATGATCAAACTGAACTTAGCCCACTGGAACTTCATTCCAAAGAAGGCTTAGCTTTGATCAACGGTACCCAATTCATGACGGCATATGGTACACACATTTTAATCCGTGCCATTCGTTTGAACGATTTCACAGATGTCATTGGTGCCCTTTCTGCTGATGCATTTAACTGCCGCATCGATCCTTTTAAAAACCTGAGTCACGCCATCAGACCGCACAAAGGCCAGGTGAATACGGCAAAAAGAATTTTTGATTTGTTAAAAGACAGTGAAATCTGTGCAGAAGAGAACAAACAGGTTCAGGATCCATATTCTTTCAGGTGCATGCCACAGGTACATGGCGCCAGCAAAGATGCCATTGACTATGTATTGCAAGTGTTTGAAGTAGAGATCAATTCGGTGACCGACAATCCCAACATTTTCCCGGACGAAGATGAAATCATCTCTGCCGGAAACTTCCATGGCCAGCCTTTGGCTTTGGCACTGGACTTCATGAGTATTGCCCTGGCAGAACTTGGCTCCATTTCAGAAAGAAGGACCTACCAATTAATTTCAGGCCAGCGTGGCCTGCCAAATTTCCTGGTTAAAAATGCAGGACTTAATTCGGGGTTAATGATCCCTCAGTATACGGCAGCATCTATTGCCAGTGAAAATAAACAATTGGCTACGCCTGCTTCAATAGATTCTATTGTATCCAGCAACGGACAGGAAGACCACGTGAGCATGGGCGCAAATGGAGCCACCAAATGCTTAAGAGTGATGAACAATGTAGAACGTATTTTGTCAATTGAGTTGCTGACTGCTACCCAGGCTCTGGAATTTAGAAGACCGCTAAAGACTTCTTACGAATTAGAGAATCTGATTGCTGCTTACAGAAATGTTGTACTTCCACACGAAAACGACAGGCTTTTGGCTACAGACATACAAGCATCTATATCCTTTTTGAAAAGTTATACCATATAGGCTTCATAAAGCAAGAAAATAAAAAAAGCGACCACCTGTGATGTGGTCGCTTTTTTTATTTGGCTTTAATCAATTACTTTTTCAATGAAAAAGGGAGATTGATTCCGAAAGTAATACTTCTACCTGGATTGTAAATTCCTAATGAGGTATCTTCATCACTCAGTCTACCTGGTTTAAAACGACTTAAATGATCGTAATAAGCTTTGTCAAGCAGGTTCTTTCCGGCTACGTAAATGGTGATATCTTGTGTCTTGCTCAGTTTTAAAGTAGTACCAATCGCAGCATTAAACAAGGTATAACCAGCGCTTGGCATTTCGAAACTATCTATTTTATCTTGTTTAAAAAAGTTATCAATACCTACAGACACATAAGAATGTGATGTACCTGGAATTGCAGGTTCAAAACGCAGCTCATTACGTAAAGTTGCCGCTGGAATGAAAGGAAGAGACTCTTTAGTTGTACGGTTTGTTGCCCTGGTATAAGAGAAACTATTGTCAAAATGGATGAAGCTAACCGGATGTAAGGTCAATGATGCCTCTATTCCCCTTAAAAAAGCATTGTCCTGGATAAAGTTATATACCGGATAAGCAGTTGTTCCAACACCATTTTCATTGGCAACATCTTTAGTCGTACCATCTGTATTATAATAAATAAACTGGTTGATGTAATTGGCAAAGCCCCCAATATTCGCACTTAAATATTGATTTTGATAATCGAATGAAGCGTCAAATTGATAACTCTGCTCTGGTTTCAGGTTCGGATTACCAACCTCATAACGGAATACGCCCTCATGCACACCATTTGAAGATAACTCTGCAATATTAGGAGCTCTGAATGCACTACCGGCATTGGCTTTGAAACTAAAGGCGTCGTTAAATTCATGAGTATATCCAAGGGCACCAGTCAGGTGGGAGAACTGATTAGAAAATCCGTTAAAATCTGCATCACCATGAAAATCCTTCCCTGTGATTTTTCGGTAATCAAACCGAAGTCCGGCATTAAATGTGTCATTATCCCAGGTTTTTTTTATGAATGCAAACCCACCGAAAGCCTGGCTGTCATAATCGGGAATCAGCTGCTCAGCACCCGTTGTATTTAAGCTATGGACAAACTCACCGGAAGCACCGATTACGGGAGCCCAACCGTTCACTTCATTAAAGGAATACTTTAAATCATAACTGTAAGTATGGCTATTGAGGAACAGCGCCGGTCCATCTCCTTCTACTGCCAGTTCCCGACGAAGATTATGCTGATATCCTAAAGTGGCTTTCAGACTACCACTACCTAAGAGGATATTGCTATTCAGTGCAACTTTATAATGCCGCACATCCTGTTTAGGGAAAGCAATTATTCTGTCTTTATTTTGTGCGTCTGTAAATGCATTGCCCTCTTCATTTACCAATTCACCTGCATCATTCCTTACTGGGTCGTAAAATCCAATATTGGTCCGGAAGCTGGAGGCATCCAGGTGTGCATAACCCCATTTCTTATTCAAACCAATCTGTCCTTCAAAGTTGGTTTCATTGTAACCTGAATTCGGTACAAACTCTGTTGGGGTTTGGTAAGAATAGGCATTTTTATAAGAGCCGCGGGCGCGGTAAACCAAACCATTTTCATTGCCCTGCAACATCAATGAACTTCCGGTCAATCCGTTATTGGTATTGTAATTGGTCAAAAACTCTCCTTTCACCGTTCCCTCCGGAGCAGGTAGGGCATCGAGGATATTGATCACACCACCAAGTGCATCAGAACCATACATTAAACTTGCCGGACCTTTTAAAACCTCGACACGGTCGGCACTATACTGATCGATTTCAATTCCATGTTCATCCCCCCACTGTTGTCCTTGTTGTTTCACGCCATTGTCTAAAGTTACCACCCTGTTATAGCTCAGGCCCCGGATTACAGGTTTGGAAATCCCAGGACCGGTGGTAATTTGCGCTACTCCGGGAGTTCTGGAAATGGCGTCAATTAAATTGGAGGAAGGGTGATAAAGCAGCTCAGCCTTGCTTACGGTCGCAATTGTGGTACTGTTCTTTTTGTTGTCTGAACTGTTTGCTGAACCTGTAATGACAACCTCCCGTCCTTCAATAACGCTAGGCTTTAATTCAAAGTCGGCCAGCAAAGGATTCCCAAAATCAACCGTTTGTGTTATTGTTTGGTATCCAACGTAACGGATCTGTACGAGAAAGCGGCCATGAGCCGGCACATTGTTGAGTGTGAATTCACCCGACTCATTGGTGAGTGCAGAAATGCGGAGGTCGGGGATCGCAATACTTGCCCCCGGTAAAGGCTGCCTGGTATCAGCATCAATTACTTTACCTTTAATTTTAGCCAGATCGGCAGCAAAACTACCTGTTGTAAACAGGGTATATATTAGTACAGCCAATAATAGTTGTAGCTTCTTCATTTGTTATATGATGTTAAAATTTTGAATCCGGAAATACAGGCAAACACTGGCCATGCAGCAGATGCCGGAATCGGTTCCATTTAAAAATCGTGTTAGATTAGTCAGATAAATAAGGTACTCAGTTGCCTGAGTCTTGGTTAAGCTGCGGGGGGACCACGCAGGGCTAGGCTGATTAATTCTGCATAACAGCCTTTAACCGTTGGATAAAATTTAACCAGTTGTTTATTGACCTGATATACCTCGAAATGATGGGATGTACTGAGGTAGTTTTTCTCAAAATGTGCTGCGCAGACCAAACAAGTATCCGTATGGCTACTGATGTGAACTTTGTGCTGACAAGTTTTTTCTGTGGCAGAACAATGTACTTCTTCATGATTGTGATTATGAAAAGCACTGAAAGGAGTTAGTGCTATGGCAAATACCCACAACAGCATAATCGATAGTATTCGATGTATATGATTTGCCTTCTTTCTCAATTCGACAACAAACGTAGTGAATTATGTATAATTATATACATTTGCTTTAGAACATTGCCTTTATATGACTGCAATTATGAATACTAACTTAGACCTCAGTAAAAAACTAACCCCAAACGGAAACACCTTAACCTGTAAAGGCTGGATACAAGAAGCTGCATTACGGATGCTGCTGAACAATCTTGACCCCGAAGTGGCAGAGCGCCCGGAAGAACTTATTGTATACGGCGGACGTGGTAAAGCAGCCCGCAATAAAGAAGCGCTGGCTTTAATCATTAAAGCGCTGCAAAATCTGGAAGATACCGAAACGTTATTGATTCAATCAGGGAAACCTGTAGGCATTTTACCGACTCATAAAGATGCGCCCAGGGTATTGATTTCAAACTCACAACTGGTTCCGAAATGGGCTACACAACAACATTTTGATGAACTGGAAGATAAAGGCCTGATGATGTATGGTCAGATGACCGCGGGCTCCTGGATTTACATAGGATCACAGGGAATTGTGCAGGGAACTTATGAAACTTACGCCGCACTAGCTAAAAAACATTTCAGCAGCAACCTGAAAGGCACCTTAAATGTAACCGCCGGATTGGGTGGAATGGGTGGGGCACAGCCCTTGGCCATTACCATGAACCAAGGGGTCTGTCTTGCTGCGGATGTAGAAGAATGGCGGATTCAGAAGCGCCTGGAAACACGTTACATTGATGAAATTGAACATGACATTGACACCGCTATAGATAGGGCCTTACAATATAAGTCGGAAGGAAAGGCCATCTCCATAGGCGTAGTTTGCAATGCTGTGGAATTGCTGCAACGTTTGATTGACAGAAATATCACTCCGGATACCTTGACAGACCAAACCTCTGCACATGATCCTTTAATTGGCTATTTCCCCGAGGGATTAAGCGTACCCGAAGCGTCTAACCTCAGAAAAAATGATCCGGAACAGTATGTGAAACAATCCTATGCGACCATGGCCAAACACGTTTTACAAATGCTTGAACTACAAAAGCGTGGGGCAATTACATTTGACTACGGAAATAATTTACGCGGCCGGGCATTGGAAGTTGGCGTTAAAAATGCTTTTGATTTCCCGGGATTTGTACCAGCTTATATCCGTCCACTATTTTGTGAAGGAAAAGGTCCATTTCGCTGGGCTGCCCTGAGTGGTGATCCTCAGGACATCTATGAAACTGACAAGGTAATTTTGGAACTTTTTCCGGAAAACGAAAGTTTAAAACAGTGGATTACCATGGCACAGGAGCGCATTGCCTTCCAGGGTTTACCTGCACGCATTTGCTGGTTGGGTCAGGGAGAACGTGAAAAAGCAGGGGTTGCTTTCAACAAAATGGTTGCTGAAGGCCGGGTTAAAGCACCATTGGTTATCGGAAGGGATCATTTGGATACAGGATCTGTGGCGTCGCCGAACCGGGAGACCGAAGCCATGCTGGACGGGTCCGATGCAGTGGCTGACTGGCCAATCTTAAATGCACTGATCAATACGGCGGGAGGGGCAAGCTGGGTGTCATTACACCACGGCGGTGGTGTAGGCATCGGTTATTCTATACACGCAGGAATGGTTATTGTAGCAGATGGCACACCAGAGGCTGAAGCAAGGATAAAACGGGTATTGCATAACGACCCTGCTATGGGCGTGATCAGACATGCTGATGCGGGTTATGATATTGCAAAAGATACGCTAAGGAAACACCGACTCGGCTTATAAGCTTTTATTACAAACAGATGATGCAATAAAGCCTTAACTTTAAATGATTTGCAAAACATGCAAATCATTTAAACGTTATATATTCATAAAGGATAGAAATGGCTACAGCTCAGCAAATACAAAAAGGTTATCTGGACTATGTGTTGACACACAACGAACAACCAGCATCAGTTTATAGCTTTGTTAAAAAACTAAAAATCGCGGAAGCTGATTTTTACGAATGGTATGCTTCTTTTGAAAGTATAGAAAAAAACATTTGGGTAGATATGACCCTGGAAACCATTGAAACCCTAGAGCAGCAGGTGATTTGGAATGAATACAATTCCCGGGACAAAGCCCTTGCTTTTTTTTACAGTTATATAGAGGTCTTAAAGCGACAGCGAAGCTTTGTGATTTATAGTCTAAAGCACAACAGCAATGGATTAGGCACCCCATCTGTACTAAGTGGTGTAAAACCCATCTTTGAAAACTTTGCAGAAACCATTATCAATGAGGGACTGGAAAATGGAGAGTTGGCCGACCGTAAGTTCCTGAGTAAAAAATACAAAGATGCGCTATGGGTTCAATTCGCTTTTATTGTTAGGTTTTGGATAAATGACCATAGTACGGGATTCGAAAAAACGGATGAGGCCATAGAAAAAGGAATCAATGTCACCTTTGATCTTTTCCAGCGTTCCCCTTTGGATAATTTACTGGAGTATGGTAAATTTCTTTCCAGAAATGGCAATTTCAAAACAAAAAAGGGATTTTAAGGGCGTATGAAAGAACAAAAGAGTATTCCGGTAACAAAAACTGAACGATCGGCAAAGTTTGTAAAGACTGGTATTCAAATTGGAGGTAACTACATCAAGCATTATTCAAAAAAATTATTTAACCCGGGATTAAGTCGTGATGAATTGAATGAAGATAATGCCACAGACATTTATAAATCACTCAGCGAATTGAAAGGCAGCGCCTTGAAAATTGCGCAAATGCTGAGCATGGATAAAAATATTCTGCCAAAATCATACATTGATAAATTTACACAGTCGCAATACAATGCTCCACCCCTGTCCGGCCCTTTGATTGTCAGAACTTTCAGCAAGAATTTCGGAAAAACCCCGGAGCAGATTTATGACAAATTTAAATTGAGCTCTACCAATGCAGCATCTATAGGACAAGTGCATGAAGCGGAACTGAATGGAAAGAAACTCGCTGTTAAAATTCAGTATCCAGGAGTTGGCGACAGCATTTCCTCAGATCTGAAACTAGTGAAGCCTTTTGCCTTCAGATTACTTGGGATGAGTGAAAAGGATCTTAATGTTTACATCAAAGAGGTTGAAGAGCGCCTGTTAGAGGAAACAGATTACGAACTCGAAGTCAAAAGATCTATTGAATTTTCCGAGGCCTGCAAACATTTAAATAATGTTGTATTTCCGAAGTATTATCCGGCATTATCGGGAAAACGAATCATTACGATGGACTGGATCGAAGGCACTCACCTGAAGGAATTTCTTAAAACAAACCCAAGCCCGGAGCTCCGTAATAAAATTGGCCAGGCCTTATGGGATTTCTACAATTTCCAGCAACATGAACTACGTGCCGTACATGCAGATCCGCACCCTGGAAATTTTCTGATTACTGCTGACCAGAAACTTGGCGTTATTGACTTTGGCTGCATCAAAGAACTTCCGGAAGACTTCTATTATCCTTTTTTTGCCTTAATTTCAACTGAAGTACTGAAAGATAAAGCACAGACCATTTTGGCCTTCAGGCAATTGGATATGATTCATAAAGACGATGACGATCGCCAGATTGAATTCTATTACAATGCCTATAAGGAGATGATTGAGTTATTTGCCAAACCATATATCAGTGAAACATTTGATTTCAGTAAGGATGAGTTTTTTCAGCAACTGTATAGTTATGGAGATAAAATCGCAAAAATGCCTGAGTTTAAACAGGCACGCGGCGTGAAACATTTCATTTACGTAAACCGTACAAATTTTGGGCTATATACCATCTTACATGAGCTCAGGGCTACTGTAAATACGCAAACTTTTGTTCCACATGCATTGAACGTTTAGCACGCATCTTAGTTGCAAACTTTGTTGTACCTGATGGCGAATCTAAAACTTAGAAAAATCAATATATCTGTTCATAAAAATCAAATAATAACTAAACAGACCAAAGTACTTAATATATTTGCAGCAGAATAAATTAAAAGGACTTGGAAACAGACGCCACGAGGTATAAAAGCATACTTGTAATAGAGGATAATCATGCGATTTTAGATGTAATTACACTTATTTTACAAAGTGAATCTTATAAAGTTACTGGATTTGGTAAGGGAGCAGATATTCTCGGGCATATAGACTTGATTAAGCCTGATCTGGTGATTCTTGACATTATGCTTCCAGATGGAGATGGAAGAGAGCTCTTAAAAGCGATACGCACCAATCCGGAAACAGAAAGCTTACCCGTATTGATGATCTCCGCAAAATATACTGCTCAAAACGTGCAACATGGTGAATTCATCCCAAATGGATTCTTGCCAAAACCCTTCGACATTGATGAACTGCTGGATCAGATTGAGGGAATACTTGCAGGCCGTACCTATAATTAAATTTCTTATGCTTATTTTAGTAGAAATAAGAGCAAATGAATACCAACGAAACGCTAATTAATCATTTCTACACTTGTTTTCAGCGTAAAGATGTAAAGGGTATGCAAGACTGCTACGCTGACGAGGCCGTGTTTAGCGACCCTGTATTTCAGAATCTGAATGCTACAGAGGTTCGTTGTATGTGGGCTATGCTCCTCGCAAGCGGAAAGGACATGCGCATCGAATTTAAAAACGTCATCGCAGGCCAGCAGGATGGTACCGCAGAATGGGACGCTTATTACACTTTTTCAAGCACAGGTAACAAGGTGCTCAATAAAATCAAAGCTACATTTGTACTTGAAAACGGAAAAATCATTGCGCATCAGGATTACTTTGATTTCTACACCTGGGCTAAACAGGCTCTAGGCTTAACTGGCTTGCTACTGGGTTGGACGAGTTTTTTAAAAAATAAAATCAGGACAAAGGCCAGAAAAAATCTAGACAGTTATATGAATAAGCCCCGTTAAATGATTAACGAGGCTTATTTTTATTTTAGTAGCGCTACAATTGCTTCCGCACTGAGCTTCTGCTGCTGACCGCTCATCATGTCTTTAATCGTAAGCTCACCACCTTGCATCTCATCGCTGCCAATTAAGATCACAAACGGAATCTTTTTCGCATCTGCATAACTCATTTGCTTTTTAAGCTTCGCTGAGGCCGGATAAAGTTCAGCCGCAACTCCAGCGTCACGAAGTAACTGTAATACCGGCAGCGCGTATATTTCAGCCTCCTCATCAAAATTACTGATCAGCACCTTAGTGCCTGCTGCTGCAGATTGAGGAAAAAGATTAAGTTCAAGGAGTACATCATAGATCCGGTCGGCACCGAAGGAGATTCCAACTCCGGTCAATCCTTTTAATCCAAACATGCCGGTCAGGTCATCGTAACGACCACCACCACCAATGCTTCCCATTGCAGCTTCATTTGTTTTCACTTCAAATATGCAGCCCGTATAATAATTCAATCCGCGGGCCAGTGTAATGTCAAGCTCCACTTTTGGCTTTAGCGTTGTATTGTTTTTAAGCAAAGTATTCACATATTTGAATACCGTTTCAATTTCTTCAATACCTTTCAAACCAGTTTCAGACTTTGCCAGTACATCTTTCAAACTAGTCAGCTTTTCTTCATTATTACCTTGCAATAAGATCACAGGTTTCAATTGATCGATATCGGCTTCCGAAAATCCACGTTCCAGGAGCTCTTTACTTACACCATCCAAGCCAATCTTATCCAGCTTATCGATGGCCACAGTCATGTCTATAATCAATTCCGGCTTACCAATGACTTCTGCAATTCCAGATAGAATTTTACGGTTGTTCAATTTAATGCTAAAGTCTTTTAAGCCAAGGTTGCTTAATGCTTCCTGATAAATCAGAATGAATTCAGCCTCATTTAGCAAACTTTCTGATCCGACAACGTCTACATCACACTGATAGAATTCTCTATAACGCCCCTTTTGCGGTCTGTCTGCGCGCCAAACCGGTTGAACCTGGAAACGCTTAAAGGGTAAAGCGATGTCATTCTGGTGCATCACTACATATCTGGCAAAGGGAACTGTTAAATCATAACGCAATGCTTTTTCACTAATCGATGCAGTTGCCGCGTTAGAATTCTTTTCTGCCAGCAATTCGGGGTTCACTTTAGCCAGATAGTCTCCGCTATTCAATATTTTAAAAATCAGCTTATCCCCTTCATCACCATACTTACCTGTAAGTGTAGATAAATTCTCCATAGCAGGCGTTTGGATTTCCGCATATCCATACTTTTTAAATACAGACTTAATGGTATCAAAAATATAATTGCGTTTCACCATTTCCTGTGGAGAGAAATCGCGTGTTCCTTTAGCTAAAGTGGGTTTGATCGTTGACATGGCAGCAAAAGTACAAAACTAAGCCGCATAAAAAAAGGTTGTCTGCTTTATGAGCAGACAACCTTCTCCTAATTTGAATGACCTGTTCAAAATTAAACAGGTTTATTTATGATTTAAACCAATAACCTGATTGGCTCTTCAAGCAGTCCTTTAAGTGTTTGTAAGAAAGCAGCACCTGTAGCGCCATCAACCACGCGGTGATCACAACCCAAGCTCAGTTTCATCACATTACCAGGCACAACGGCTCCGTTTTTAACCACCGGAATTTGTTGTATCGCACCTACAGATAAAATTGCGCCATCAGGAGAATTGATGATTGATGTAAATTCATCAATACCAAACATACCCAGGTTAGAAACGGTGAAGGTAGAACCTTCCCAATCTGCAGGCTGTAATTTTTTAGCTTTTGCTTTCTGTCCGTATTCTTTAACTTCTGCAGAGATATGAGATAACGATTTACCATCTGCAAAACGAACTACAGGAACCAATAAGCCATCTTCTACAGCCATTGCCACACCGATATTGGTATGCTCATTGAAGCGGATTTTGTCGCCAAGCCATGAAGAGTTAACAGCAGGATGTTGTTTTAAAGCTACAGCAACTGCTTTAATGATGATGTCATTGAAGGAAACTTTTACCGGCGCAACTGAATTGATTGCTGTACGCGCAGCCATTGCATTGTCCATATCAATGCTAATATTCAAGTAGAAATGTGGAGCTGTGAATAAGCTTTCTGCTAAACGTTTTGCAATTACTTTACGCATTTGCGATACCGGTTTCTCAGTAAATTTCACTTCGCCAACATATTGAGGAATAACTGGAGCCGCTTTTTCAGCAGCCGGAGCTGATGAAGGTGCAGAACTTGCAGCTGCCGCAGCCGGCTTAAAGTTTTCGATATCTTTTTTAATGATACGTCCACCATCAGCACTACCTGCAACCTGGGCCAGGTCAATTCCTTTATCTTTTGCAATTCTTTTAGCCAAAGGAGAAGCTTTTACGCGATCAGAACCTGAAGCAGCTGGAGCTTCTTCAGCAACAGCTGCAACCGGGGCTGCTTTTTCAGCCACAGGTGCATCTGATTTCTGATCAGCAGCAGCTTTTACCGGTGCATCGCCTTGTTTAAGGATCGCACTGATATCAGTTCCCTCAGGACCAACGATGGCCATAATTCCATTCACTTTAGCAGCCTGACCTTTTTCAACACCAATGTGTAATAAAGTACCTTCAGCATAGCCCATTACTTCCATAGTTGCCTTATCAGTTTCTACATCAGCAAGGATATCGTCTTCTTTTACTTTATCGCCAACTTTTTTATGCCATTCGGCAATTACGCCTTCAGTCATAGTATCACTTAACAAAGGCATACGGATTACGGTAACACCCATTTTCTCAATATCAGCATCTGTTAAGCCAGCAGCAGCCGGAGCAGCTTCTTCATTTGCTGCAACTGGTTTTTCTTCAGCAGGCTGTTCTGCTTTCGCAGCATCAGCACCACCTTCAGCATCCAGGGCAGCTTTATAGTCTTCACCTTCTTTACCTACAACAGCAATGATCGCATCAACCGGAACAGCTTTACCTTCTTCTACACCAATGTAAAGAATGGTACCATCCCAATATGATTCCAGGTCCATGGTCGCCTTATCGGTTTCCACTTCGGCCATTACATCGCCGCTTTTAACTTTATCGCCAACTTTTTTATGCCACTTAGCCATCACCCCTTCGGTCATGGTATCGCTCATTTTGGGCATTCTAACTATTTCAGCCATTCTATAATATCAATTGAAATGCGTTGTTAATTAATCCTGTACGTATGGGTAATCTTTCTGTACGTAAATATCTTTGTACAATTCTTCAGCGTCTGGCCAAGGAGATTCTTCAGCAAATTTCACAGAATCATCTACAATTTGTTTTACCTTCTGCTCTATCTCTTCAATCCAGGCCTGGTCTGCATATTTCTCTTTAAGAATAGCATCTTTAACCCATTCAATCGGATCTTTAGCTTTATATTCTTCTAATTCATCTTTAGTACGATATTTAGCCGGATCAGACATGGAGTGGCCTCTATATCTGTACGTCCTCATTTCCAGGAAGGTTGGACCTTCACCAGATCTTGCACGCTGAATAGCTTCATCCATTGCATTATGAACAGCAATCGGATCCATACCATCAACAGGAGCACATGGCATGTCAAAACCTAAACCAATTTTGTAAATATCAGTCATATTTGTGGTACGCTCAACTGAAGTACCCATGGCGTAAAAATTGTTTTCGCAAACAAATACTACAGGAAGTTTCCAAAGCATTGCCATATTGAATGCCTCGTTCAAAGCACCCTGACGAACCGCGCCGTCACCCATATAGCAGATGTTCACATTACTTGTACCTTTATACTTTTCAGCAAAAGCAATACCTGCGCCCAAAGGAATCTGACCACCAACAATACCATGACCACCATAAAAATGATGCTCTTTGCTAAAAATGTGCATAGAGCCCCCTTTTCCTTTCGAACAACCAGTAGCTTTACCATACATTTCTGCCATGATACTATCAGCACTAACGCCCAATGCAAGTGCATGCGCATGATCACGATAAGTCGTAATCATTGAATCACCTTGTTGCATAGCAGAGATTGCTCCAGCTACAACAGCTTCCTGACCGATATACAAATGACAAAAACCACGAATTTTTTGCTGTCCGTAAAGTTGACCGGTTTTTTCTTCGAATTTGCGCATCAGCAACATCGACTCAAACCACTTCAAATAGGTATCTTTATTTATTTCTACTGCACTCATTTTTGGGTGTTGATTTTATTTACAAGAGCAAATCTACTTTTTTATTGCAATATATCGAAGCAATTGCTGTAATTTGAACACTAAGGTTACATAAATTTAAATATCAGCCCGACCGCCGTAATTCAGTCAATATGAACAGATAGACGGATCTGAACAAATTAAAAGCAAACATCTTCTTCATAAACCAATCATAAGTTGTTTGCAAAAGCCAAAAACAGAAAGTTATATGGATACCTATGTTTGCGTTTTATACCAAAATGTTAATAACTTTCAACATAAAATAGATTACATTTGGATAACATTTGTAAAATACATAGTTTTGACTTCCTAACAATAAGCCCTAGTGGTGTACGTTTAAGTGTAAGTGTTCAATACCCAAACTTAACAGTATAACATGATAAAAAAGTTTTTGTTTTCTACCCTGATCGGTTTGTGCAGCTTAACGGCTACTATGGCACAATCTAAAACAAAAGAATCCAATAAATTAGCAGATCCAGACAATCTGGCTTCCCAATATTTTTCCCAGGTTATGGGTGTTGCTGTAGATGCAACTTCGAATGTTAAACTGTATAAATTCATTTACGAATGGATCGGAACTCCATACAGATTCGGGGGAAATACACAAAAAGGAATTGACTGTTCCGCTTTTACAAAAGCGATCTACGATAAAGTTTTCAACACAACGATCTTACGCAATTCGCGTGACATCTTCAGCATGGTAAACCCACTGCCAAAGGACGAGTTGAAAGAAGGAGATCTGGTATTCTTTAAGATTAAAAGCAGAAGCATTACACATATTGGCATTTATTTAGGAGACAATCGCTTTGCACACGCATCATCTTCACGTGGCGTGGTAATCAGCAACCTGAATGAGCCTTACTATTCCAGATACTTTTACAAAGGCGGCCGAATTTTGGACGCAGTGAAAGACGATCTGATCCAGGAATAAAAAACGCATGTTTAATAAGTATATAGTCCTCCCAATCACTGGGAGGATTTTTTTTTGATTTCACTATGAAGCTTTCATTTACAGGCATTTTAGTTATTGCAGCCCTGCTGATTGCATTTAGCTGCACAAGTAACGTAACCAGCACACCGCTTCCGACCACTAAAATAGACAGCCCCATTCTTCCCAAAAAGGATACTTTGGCTATCGTTGCCGTTGGCGACATTATGATCGGCTCTGCTTATCCGAGTGCATCCAATCTTCCGCCAAATGATGCGCGGGACAGCTTTAGGGAAGTAGATAGTTTATTAACAGGAGACATTGTATTTGGAAACCTGGAAGGCTGTTTCTTAAATAGCGGAAAATCAACCAAGTGTAAAGATCCGAACAGCAACAGTTGTTTTGCCTTCAGAATGCCTGAGCGCTACGCTGGGCTTATTCAAAAAGCAGGATTTAATTTATTCAGTACAGCAAACAACCACGTAGGTGATTTTGGCTTAAAAGGCAGGACAAGAACCACAGAGATATTAGATTCTTTAGGGATCAATTATGCTGGCCTGCAATCCCATCCCTTTACCTTATTTGAAAAAGACAGTGTCAAATATGCATTCTGTGCTTTCGCTCCAAATGAAAACACGGTATCTATCAACAAAACGGATAGCGCAATAGCCCTTGTAAAACGACTAAAAACACTTGCAGATATCGTTATTGTTTCTTTTCATGGTGGCGGAGAAGGTGCTAAATTTGAACACGTTCCAAGAAAAAACGAAATCTTTTACCAGGAAAACAGGGGCAACGTATATGCCTTCGCGCATGCTGTTATTGATGCCGGAGCCGATGTTGTTCTGGGCCATGGCCCCCATGTAACACGTGCTGTTGAAGTTTATAAAAATAAGTTTATTGCCTACAGCCTGGGCAATTTTTGTACTTATGGCATGTTTAGCCTCAAAGGACCAAATGGCATTGCCCCACTCCTGCAACTGAAAATTAACAGTAAAGGAGATTTTTTGTATGCTGATGTGGTTTCTGTAAAACAGGATAAACTGAATGGATTGACTTTAGATGCAAATTCAGGAGCGTATAAAAAGATTACATCCCTGACCAATGCGGACTTTCCAAATCACAATTTAGAATTTTCAGCAAACGGACGCATTGAGTTAAAGCGCTAAGATTCGTCTTTGGTGTTTTTAACCAATCCAATACCCGACACAAAAAATATTAAACCAATGATTCCCGCAACGAACAGTTCACGGGTCTGCAGGCTGTGCTTAATAAATCCATAACCAGCATAAACAAGGCCTATTATACCCAAAATTGTTAAAATGCTTCCAAAAGTTCGTTTGACATTCATGATTTTTCAAATTTAATCTACCGCTCTATTACAATATCTATGCCTGCGTGTACATGCTGAATAATTAATAATTTACGGGGCAGGAAATAGTTCGTATCTTGATGACATCTATTCATTAATTAGAAGCCATTATGTATACGCCTTACATTATTATTTTTATCCTATTGGTTCTTTTTGTCAGCTCTTTTGTTACTGTGAAACAGGGAACCATTGCCGTAGTGACGGTTTTTGGGAAATACAGAAGATTACTAAGACCAGGCCTTAGTTTTAAGATTCCGCTTATTGAAGTTATTCATTCCCGAATCTCGATACAAAACAGATCGGTTGAACTTTCTTTCCAGGCCGTAACGCAAGACCAGGCCAATGTCTATTTTAAAGCCATGCTTTTGTATTCCGTTTTGGATCATGAAGAAGAAACCATTAAAAATGTAGCCTTTAAGTTTGTCGATTCGACAAATTTGATGCAAGCCTTGATACGAACCATTGAAGGCTCCATAAGAGCTTACGTGGCTACACAGCGGCAAGCCAATGTATTGGCACAACGCAACGAGATTGTCTTGCACGTAAAGGAACAAATTGACAAGGTACTGGAGACCTGGGGTTACCATTTACAGGATCTTCAATTAAACGACATCACTTTTGATGACGAGATTATGCGCTCCATGAGCCGGGTTGTGGCATCGAACAATTTAAAAGCCGCAGCAGAAAATGAAGGCCAGGCTTTGTTAATTACCAAAACCAAAGGCGCTGAAGCGGATGGTAATGCCATTAAAATTGCAGCGGCAGCAGAACGTGAAGCTGCACAACTTAGAGGTCAGGGTATTGCGCTTTTCAGGGCAGAGGTTGCACATGGTATGACCAAGGCGGCTCAGGAAATGGAACAGGCCAACCTGGATATTTCTGTTATTCTATTTACCATGTGGACAGAGTCGATTAAACACTTTGCTGAAAACAGCGATGGAAATGTTATCTTCCTGGATGGGTCTACAGAAGGTATGAACCGCACCATGAAAGAAATGATGGGTATGCAAATGCAAAAAGTAGCAGACAACCAAGCTAAATAATATACCTTTTAAACAAAAGAAGCCCAGCATTGATATGCCGGGCTTCTTTTGTTATATTTCTACCTGTTATTTTTTCAACTGCATCAGATCAGCCATAACCTTTAAGCTTTCATCTTCTACGAAATCAAAGTTATCTTCCTTAGCAATCTTATCGCCCTTTTTAACCGGAGGCAATCCTCTGGATGTGCGGAGCGTATTTGTTCTAACCAGGTTCTTGGCTTCAATGCTGTCTCTTTCGGCTTTCAGCTTAGTTTCATTTAAACTTACAGAAACCTCATTTTCCCGGTTCTTGAAATCAGCGATATCATCCTGCAGGATTTTATAATCCAGCGATTTTGACATGCGTTCTTTATGTAAACCAATTAGCTGTTGTTTAAGTGGGCCTAAATCCGCAACAGGGACATAATTAGACTTCTGGATCTCATCCCAAGGTAAAGCAGAAGGTTCTGTATCTTCGCCTATTTTATCTAAAAGGATAGCAGAAGGGAATTCAATATCCGGCATCACGCCTTTATGTTGCGTACTGCTACCATTTACACGGTAAAACTTCGCCATGGTCAGATTGATCTGTCCAAGTTGCATGTTATCTTCTTTACCAGATTTTACAGCTACTCCTTTTTTATTCACCAAAGCAGCTAAACGTTGCAGGATAGAAGGATTCACCAATTGGTTCATGTCAATAGAAGACTGTACTGTTCCCTTACCATAAGTCTGTGTTCCCATGATAATCCCCCTACCATAGTCCTGGATAGCTCCGGCAAAAATTTCAGAAGCTGATGCACTCAGACGGTTAACCAATACACCGAATGGGCCATTCCAGGCCACGCCCGGATTGGTATCTTCATCAACTTCTATGTTATTTTTAAGATCTTTTACCTGAACTACCGGACCTTTATCAATAAACAAACCTGTTAGGTCAATGGCTTCAACTAAAGATCCTCCTCCGTTAGATCTCAAGTCCATCACTATAGCATCTACCTTGTCTCTGTTCTTCAAGGTATCGATCAGCAATCTCACATCACGTGTGGTACTTTTATAATTCGGGTCCCCGGCTTTAGCTGCTTTAAAATCAGCATAGAAAGCGGGAACAGTGATGATTCCAATTTTATACTGTTGTCCGTTTGAAGTAATCGTTTTTACTTTTTTCTGAGCAGACTGCTCTTCCATGATGATTTTTTCACGTGTAAGCTCAATAATCACAGGTTTTGAAGAAAGCTCTTTCCCGGCAGGAATAATTTTCAATCTTACCTTGGTTCCTTTTGGTCCTTTTATTTTTGCGATAGAGTTCTCTATTCTCCAGCCAATAATATCCTCAAAATCCCCAGTTGCCTGAGCAACACCAACAATACGGTCTCCAGCATTTAATTTCTTACTTTTAAAAGCGGGCCCACCTGGTATAATTTCCGAAATTTTAAGCACTTCGTTCTCTACTTGCAGTTTAGCACCGATCCCTTCAAATGAACGGGCCATTTCTTCATTAAAAGCCTGTGCATTGCTTGGATTGAAATAATTTGTATGCGGATCTATCGTTTCAGTAAATGCATCCATGATAATCTGGAAAACATCCTGATTATTGGCTTTCGCAGCTTGTGATTTAAGCACCTGATAACGTTTTGTTAAGGTTTCTACATTTTTAGCTTCAGAAGTACCTGCAACTTTCAGATTGAGCAATTCGAATTTGATTTTCTTTTTCCAGCTATCATTTAAGGCAGCAGAAGAAGTTGACCAGGGCATTTTCTCACGATCGTAAACAAAGGTTTCGTCCTGATTGAAATTCTGCTTCACTTTAATCTGGGCCAGAGAATAGTTGACCCACTCATTGTAGCGTTTTAGGTACACGTTGAAGATGTAAAAAGGAGCATTTAAGTTCCCAATCCTGAAATCATCATCAAGTGTATATCTGAATTTTTCAAAATCTTTAATATCTGAAGCTAAAAAATAAGATTTTGAAGGATCCAGATCCTTAATGTATTTATCCAATACCAGAGATGAAATAGAATCATTGATCTGTATTTTCTTGTAATTATAATTCTCTATTAACCCCACGATCTCCTTACAAACAAGTGCTTGCTTCTCATCAGGGACAATATTGCTGACACCAGGAACCATTTGCTGTGGTTGGGGCGCAGCATGACATGCAAGTACGGCAGCAGTAAAGGTTACCAGTAATATTCTTTTCAACATCTCTTTAGCTATTTTAAAATCCATTTTTATGTTTCACACTAATATGATACCAATTTCACAAATAACACAAAAGAGACAGTAATAATACTGTCTCTTTTGTGTAACATATCAAAGTTAATTATTTTCCATTTAAACACAGCACGTAAAAGCCTGGCTTTAAAATTATAATTTAGATTGGTTTTTTTGCCATTGTTTTTGCCGGCAACAAAGCCCTTGCTTCTTTAATCTGGCTGTTAAACTTTGTGATATTGGCAGATTTAGCCAATAACTCTGCACGATTCAAATCCCTTGATGCCAGTACATATTCTCTTTTCTTTGTCTTCACCTGAGCAATCCCCAATACAGATTCGATGTAAGCGCTGTTATTGCCAATTTGTTTGGCTACAATACCTTGCTGCGTATAAAACCAAAGTGCCTGTGTAGGCTTATTTGCAGCCAGATAAATTTTTCCCAGCTGTGCATACGAATCCATCTGCCCTGTTTTACTTCCAATACGGGAATAATTTTTTAAAGCCACGTTTAAGGTCACCTGTTCAGCTTCAACGTAGTGTGCCATTAAGAAATGGACATTACTCAACCGCAGCAATGCATTACCATATTGCGTGAATTTCTTTGCGTTATTATATTCAAAGGCAGCCTTGCCGAAATAAGTAACGGCATCATTAAAATCGCCGCGCTTTTCATTCTTTTCTGCCTCAGCAAAATAATCATCACCATCGCGCTCATCAATATTGGAAACGGCAATGTTGATTGCACTACTTAAGGGTGGCGGCTGTTGTGGTAAAAGATCACTTGCCTGAGCCATTCCTTGTTTGGTGCAAAGCAAACAAATAAAAAGTAAACAAATCTTGTTCATCTGATAAAGATATAACAATTTTAGTTAAACACCTGTAAACTACCGTCAAAAGCTGCCCAAACCATATAAGGATGAGAATCCGTATGGTATAATTCACCATTTGCAGCTATGCCGATAACTCCGGCAAAACCATCAATCTGTTTCAGTTCGGAAAAAGATTTATCACAGGCATCTTTTAGTGAGAATCCATCAGTAACCCTGGTAACAATTCTGGCAGCCAGAGCGACATTTACGATATCCTCACCAACTCCTGTACAGGAAATTCCGGCAAACTGACTGGCAAAATTTCCGGCAACCGTGGCAGAATCGCTCACCCGACTGGGAATTTCAAAGCCTTTACCTCCTGTAGAGGTAGCAGCGGCAATGTTCCCATCAGCAT
>Ga0247805_1000357_pt1 | contig 24730 bp, 21 predicted proteins | sample UWRJL044104R1_FD_180930 | JGI IMG/M metagenome (GOLD analysis project Ga0247805, IMG submission 180930) | Plant litter microbial communities from Arlington Agricultural Research Station in Wisconsin, United States - UWRJ-L044-104R-1 | ecosystem: Environmental > Terrestrial > Plant litter >... | reverse complement strand
GAGCCGTGTTCAATTTACTTGCCAACAGATAACCGCCTGCTCCTAATTTCGCATCCTGATTCGAAGCTTTACCGGTTAAAGTGATTTCTCCACCGGAAACTGAACTTACATTTAGTTTATCCACATCAACATCTACATTGATCTTACCTCCTTCTTGTGCGCTTACCTTAAAAGAAGTTGCCTTTATCGTTTCTTTACTGGAAACAATGGCACCTTCATTAACATCGATTAGTTCAATACGTTTGTAATAAACGGTAATATCCAAATCATCTCCGGATAATAATTTTGGAAAAGGCATTCTTAATTTTAATAAACCTGCCTTATTAACCACTTCAACTTCTGATTCCCTTGCTCCTTTAATAACAATCTTATTTTCTGAAGATTGTACTAATTTCACACTTAATTTATCAAATACTTTTACGGAATCAAAATCTCCTAATGCTTTGGTTACCTGACCAAAAGATAACTGTGCCACTAATATTGCAGCTCCTATAATTAATTTTTTCATTTTTATAATTTTTAAATTTAACAACTATTCCGCTCTTCGTAAAAAATGAAAATCCAGTTGTTTTTTCACTAAATCGGCATTTTTTACTTTAACGTAAATTTCATCCCCTAATTGTAATATTTTGTCTGAAGTCGCACCAACCAAGGCATATTGCTTTTCATCAAAAGTATAATAATCATCTTTTATCTCTCTGATTCTTACCATTCCCTCACATTTGTTAGAAACGATTTCAACATAAATTCCCCATTCTGTAACTCCTGAAATAACACCCAAAAATTCTTCGTTCTGGTGATCCTGCATGTATTTCACCTGCATGTACTTGATACTGTCGCGTTCAGCATTTGTTGCTAAACTTTCCATATTCGAGCAATGAAGGCATTTTGTTTCATAAATTTCTTCATCCACGGATTTTCCTGCATCCAGATAAAATTGCAATAATCTGTGCACCATTACGTCAGGATAACGACGAATTGGCGAAGTAAAATGACTGTAATAATCAAAAGCCAGACCGTAATGACCAATATTTTCTGTCGAATATTTGGCTTTGCTCATACTTCTGATAGCCAGCGTATCAATTAAATTCTGTTCTTTTTTACCGTTAACTTCTTCCATCAATGCATTCAAAGACTTTGAAATGTCACCTTTGTTACGGAAATCAATTTTATAGCCAAATTTTGCAATTACCTGCTGCATGGCAATTAGTTTATCTTCATTAGGTTCATCATGAATCCTGTAGATGAATGTTTTCTTTTGTTTTCCGATATATTCAGCCACTTTTCTGTTTGCCAGAAGCATAAATTCTTCAATAAGATGATTGGCATCTTTTGAAACTTTAAAATACACTCCTTCCGGTTCACCTTCTGCATCCAAGTTGAATTTAACTTCTACTTTATCAAAAGAAATGGCACCATTCTGCATTCTTTTCTTTCTTAGAATTTTTGCTAATTCATCCAGTTTTAAAGTAGCTTCAACAATTTCATCTGAAACTACATAAGAATCTCCCGTAATAGAAATAGCATCCGGAATCGTATTGTCTTTTGTTTCAATGATATATTGTGCTTCTTCATAAGCAAAACGCTGATCAGAATAAATTACCGTTCTTCCAAACCATTGGTTGATTACCTGAGCTGTTGGAGAAACTTCAAATACAGCAGAAAATGTATATTTTTCCTCATTTGGACGTAATGAACACGCAAAATTAGATAAAACTTCCGGAAGCATTGGCACTACCCTATCCACTAAATAAACCGAAGTAGCACGTTGGTATGCTTCATCATCTAATATTGTTCCTTCTTCCAAATAATAAGAAACATCGGCAATATGAACGCCTATTTCATAATTTCCGTTTTCTAACTTTTTGAAAGACAAGGCATCATCAAAATCTTTTGCATCTTTAGGATCTATCGTATACGTCAATGTATCACGCATATCACGACGTTTGGCAATCTCAGATTCCTGAATCGAAGTATCTATTTTTTGTGCAAAAACCTCTACTTCTACCGGAAAATCTGATGGTAAGCCGTATTCAGCTAAAATAGCATGAATCTCTGTATTGTGTTCTCCTGGTTTTCCTAAAACTTTGATTACAGATCCAAACGGACTATCAGCTCTTTTTGGCCAGTCTTCAATAGTAACCAATACAACATCTCCGTTTTCTGCTTCTCCAAATTTATCTTTTGGGATAAAAATATCGGTATACATTTTTGGATTTGCCGTTGATACAAACGCAAAGTTGGGCTGAATATCAATAACACCAACAAACTCTGTTTTGTTTCTTTCGACTACTTCAATAACTTCACCTTCAGCGCGTTTTCCTTTTCTTCTGTTGTATACGTAGACTTTTACTTTGTCTTTGTCTAAAGCACGATTTAAATTATTGGTCGGAATAAAAACATCTTCAGTAAAGTCTGGACAAACAAAATACGCCGTTTTTCTGCTGGTCATATCAATTGTTCCTTCGTAGTAATCTTCGCTAACGGCTTTGATCAGGTATTTTCCAGGCTCTGATTCTATGATTTTTTTGGATGCAGCCAATATTTTTAAATCTTTTATAATCTGGTTTCTGCTTTTGGTATCGTCAAGTTCGAGCTTTGCTCCTATTTGTTTATAATTGAATGCTTTATTGGCATTTTTCGATAAAACTTTTAAAATTTTACTAGAGAAATCACTCTCATTTTTTATCGGTTTTCTAATTTTCTTACTCATATATCTTTTTCTTAAAAGCTTAAAATTACAAATAAGATATCAGATAACGGATTTTAACAATTAGAATTATTAAAATTATAACTTTAAGATGCAGCTTTTTATTGATTTTCAAGGGTTAATTGTTATTCTTATTTTAATTAATGCTTCTTACAAATTTTCAGTAACGCTTATTTCGTATCTTTATAAAAAGACCTTTATGGAAAGCTTTAAAACGATTGCTGTATTCAATTACGACCATGAAACGGTCATTCTGAAACACTTATTACAGCAGGAAGGAATTCCTTATTTTTTTGAAAACGAAATGACTTTATCAGTTGTTCCAATGTACACTACAGCACTGGGCGGAATCAAACTCAAAGTTCATCCTGAAGATTTCGAACAAGTTCAGCAGATTCTGGATAGTCTTAATAATCCGCTTAAAATTGTTTAAACAAAAAAAGCTACCATTATGGCAGCTTTAAACATCATTTTATTTTATTTCTATCTTACTAAAACAGTTTTAGTTCCTTTTCCTTTATCAGTTATTATCTCGAAATAATAAGTTCCTTTTGATAATGAACTTACAGAAATAACATTACTTTTTCCTGTTTTTACCAACTGACCTAAGGTGTTATAAATATTTACCTTTTGTAATATTAAATTTTCATTTAAGTTAATATTTACTATTTCAGATGAAGGATTAGGATATAGATTAAAATTTTCTAACACGAATTTGTCTGTACTTAAAATAGCAGATAATGAATAAATCCTAACTTCTCCTCTGCTTACACCGTCGCCATCATCCAGAGAATTAATAGCAACCAATGATCCGTCTGGCGAAAGAGCAATTTTCTGGCCACTTAAATCATATCCTTCCCCATTAATATTATTTCCTACTTGCTTCCATGTATCCGAAAAATTTTTAAAAATCTTTACCTGTCCAGCATTATAGAAACTATCACTATTCTGATCGTCACTAAATGCTAATATTGAACCGTCTGCAGATAAAGCAACCTGAAGACCAATATGATTATTTAGCTGAGTTCCTGAAAGTGTAGAGCCTACCTGTTTCCAGCTGCCATTAACATTTCTATAAACATTTACAGATCCTAAACTGGTATTCATATATCTGCCAGGTGCACCAACAGCGACAGTATTACCATCAGAAGATAAAGATACAGAATAGCCACTATTGCCATTTTTAACCTTTCCATCGATATCAGCACCAACTTGTACCCAATTGTCTGATACATTAGAAAATACTCTTACATGACCAGAATCAATAATACTGTTACTGTTTCTACACCCACCAATTGCAATCTTGGACCCGTCTGAAGATAGAGAAATACTAAAACCGAATTGATTATAACTGCCCTCGCCATATAAAGTATTTCCAATTTTATCCCAAGTTCCCGAGTTATTTCTATATACTGTCACCCTATCAGATTCGCCAAAACCAAATGCCAATACATTCTGATCAGAAGATAGTACCACACAGCTAGGACGATCTTGAATAACAACATTATGATTTATTTTTGTCCATGTACCAGAAATATTTCGATACATTTTTACATATTTATGTCCGTATTCATCTTCTTCACCACATGCAATAATAAAATTACCATCAGAAGATAAAGTTAAATTCCTTCCCACAAATTCGCCTTTTTTTTCACCGTATATGTCATTTCCAACTTGTTTCCAAAGGCCAGAATCATAATGAAAAACCCTGATTAATCCTGAGTTAGTAAATTTTTCATCATTGAAAGCAGATCCGATGGCAATCGTTAAACCATCAGATGAGAAAGATATAGACTGACCACTCTGTTCATAATTGGTTTTTCCGCTTATAGCACCAATTTTAATCTGCCCAAAACTTAGAAAAGGCAATAAAATAAAGAGTAAAATTTTATTCATAAAATGTATTTATATTTTAGGTAAATATAAAAAATAAAGGATACAAAAATTTAAAAATAGATTCTGCTAATTTTAGTTTATCTTATCAATCAGGTTAAGATAGTTTGAAAAGTTATTTTTAATTTTCTAATCTTTTCAAAATTCAAAGTTGTCAACATATATTAAATATAACAAAAAGAAAAATTTAAATTTAATTAATTTTTGATGGTTATTATAGTGTGTTAATATGTGATATAAATTTATTTTTAAATGTATTGAAATGAAGTTTCTCTTAGTTATATAGAGTTATCAACATACATATATTTAGTTAAGCAATTAGTTTTTAAGCTTTTTTCAATTTTAATTAACAACGGTTAACAACCAAAAATGAATTCATTTTGTAGATAAGTTGATATGTTGTTATTTGTTGAAAATGGCATTTTTGATCTTGATAACTTTTCTAAAAATTCATCAAACTTTATTAGGATTTTCAGTTCGAGTTTTGGATTAGGTTTTTTTTCGATACCACCAAAAAATACTTCTAATATTCTATCTTAACTTATCAACAAATAATGTTAATTTAAAGTTAACTGAATATCAACGAATTAGGTTTTACTATTAACATTACAAAATTTTAACAAAATACATAGTTATTATTTATTGATTATGAGTTAGTTATATTATATTAGAAAATGTTGATAAGTGATAAATATTTGATATTCGGTAGGTTATAAAAATCAGTTTTTTATTTCATAATTTATAAAATTGTATTTAATCATTTTAAGAAATTTGATACTTTTAAAGGAAATATTTATTGCTAATTTAGAACCTTCATTCAGAACTTTTTTATAATTAATGTGCTTCTAAGAAATTGTTTGGTTAAATTTGCAGTACACAACTTAATAGTATTAAAATGAAAATTTCGATAGGAAACGACCACGCAGGACCGGAGTATAAAAAAGCAATTGTTGCCATGCTAAAAGCAAAAGGATATGAAGTAACCAATTACGGGACAGATTCTGAAGATTCTGTTGATTATCCTGATTTTGGCCACCCGGTTGCGAATGATGTTTCTGAAGGAAAAGCTGATTTTGGAATCGTAATCTGCGGAAGCGGAAACGGAATTGCCATGACAGTGAACAAACATCCAAAAGTAAGAGCTGGTTTATGCTGGACTAAAGAAATTGCTGTTTTAATCCGTTTACATAATGATGCTAACATTATCAGTATTCCGGCACGTTTTACCTCAATTCCACAAGCAGTAGAAATGGTTGAAACTTTTCTTAATACAGAATTTGAAGGTGGAAGACATCAAAACAGAGTTGATAAAATTGCTTGTCAATAAAATTGCAAAAAAATTCGGGTGCTTCGCACCAATATAAAAATAAACCGGGCGGATTTTAGAATTCTTCCGGTTTGTTATTTTAAATAGTTTAAATTCAGTTGATTATACTATTATTTTGAAGTTATAAACATTGTTAATAACCCGATTTTATCAGTAGCTATTAGGTAAACTACCAAAATCTGAATAAAAAAAAGGATTGTAAATTTTGTGATAAAGGAAGATTTACTCGTTTTGTGGCTAAACACTAACATTGCCAATAACAGACCGGGTGAACCTCCTAAAAAAGCCATTAAAAAGAGCGTATTTTCAGAAATTCTTCGTTTATTTTTGATTGCTAAATATTTATCATATCCTGCAGAAGCAAAAGTGATGCTATTTACAATTAAAAAAAAGAGTAATAAAATTGGCATTGGCTTAAAATTCAAACAAAGATATTATTTTAGCGATATAATTTATTTCGTTCACAAATTCGAATGGCGAATAAATTTATCTAATTTTCAAATGGACACATTATCTCATTCATAAAAATGACTAACATACAATTCATTGCCAGGACTGTTCAGACAGCAGCGATTAACATTCAAAAAACGGTACAATTATTAGAAGAAGATTGTACGATTCCGTTTATTTCCCGTTACCGAAAAGATACAACCGGAAATCTTGATGAAGTTGTAATTGAACAGATTGCAAAGCTTCAAAAAGAATATGAAACGATTGTAAAACGTAAAGAAGCGGTTTTAAAATCAATTGAAGAGCAAAAAGCACTTACACCGGAATTGAAGCAAAAAATTGAACAGAGTTTTGATTTGCAGGAAATCGAAGATTTTTACCTTCCGTACAAAAAGAAGAAAAAAACAAAAGCAGATGTTGCCCGTGAATTTGGCTTAGAACCATTGGCAAAAATTATCATCTCTGAAAATGATGTAGATGTGGATTTTATTTCGACACAATATATCAATGAAAACGTAATTAATGAAGAAGCGGCAATACAAGGCGCTCGCGATATTGTAGCCGAATGGATTAATGAAAACATTTATGTTCGTAAGCAACTGCGAAGATTATATCAGCGAAAAGCAACCATTGCAACAAAAGTGGTTAAAAAGAAAGCCGAAGAAGAAGGAGCACAAAAGTTTAGTCAGTATTTTGATTGGGAAGAGCCATTGACTAAAGCGCCTTCGCACCGTTTATTGGCGATGCTTCGTGCAGAAAACGAAGGTTTTGTAAAAATGAAAGTAGATGTTGATCTGGATGAAGCCTATGATATTATTGATGAAATCATCATTAAAAAACAAAATAGTACAACAGCACATTTGCAACTGGCGATTGAAGACAGTTACAAACGATTGTTGAATCCGGCGATTGGAAACGAAACGTTGCAGGAAGCTAAAGCTAAAGCAGATGCTAATTCGATTCAGGTTTTTGCAAACAATTTAGGTCAGTTATTATTAGCTCCGCCTTTAGGCGAAAAACGAATTCTGGCAATCGATCCGGGATTCAGAAGTGGCTGTAAAGTAGTCTGTCTGGACGAAAAAGGTGATTTGTTATACAACGAAACCATTTATCCGCACGCTCCACAAAATGAGGAAACAATGGCGATTAAAAAAATTCGTTCGATGGTCAATGCGTATCAAATAGATGCCATCTCTATCGGTAACGGAACTGCTTCGAGAGAAACTGAATTTTTCATTAAAAAAATTGCTTTTGATAAGCCGCTGCAGGTTTTTATTGTTTCAGAGGCTGGAGCTTCGGTATATTCGGCATCAAAAATTGCGAGAGAAGAATTCCCAAATTACGATGTTACGGTTCGTGGTTCGGTTTCTATCGGAAGAAGACTTTCAGATCCTTTGGCAGAATTGGTAAAAATCGATCCAAAAGCCATTGGAGTAGGACAGTACCAGCACGACGTTGATCAAACCAAACTAAAAGAAGAACTGGATGCTACGGTAATTCGCTGCGTAAACTCGGTTGGAATCAATATCAACACAGCGAGTAAACATTTACTAAGTTATGTGAGTGGAATAGGAGAGAAGCTGGCCGAAAACATTGTTCAATATCGTTCAGAAAATGGTCCGTTTGAAGATAGAAAACAGCTGAAAAAAGTCCCTCGTTTAGGCGATAAAGCCTATCAGCAAGGTGCGGCGTTTATTAGAATTTCGAATGCTAAAAATCCGTTGGATAATTCGGCTGTGCATCCGGAGGCTTATCCGGTAGTAGAGAAAATGGCGAAAGATTTAAAACTTTCGGTAAACGACTTAATTGCCAACAAAGAGAAGACAGCGCTTATTAAAGCTGAAAACTATATAACACCTGAAATTGGTTTGCTTACCCTAAAAGATATCATAAAAGAGCTTGAAAAGCCTGGATTAGACCCAAGAAAGTCAGCTAAGGTTTTTGAATTTGATGCCAACGTAAAATCGATCAAAGATTTAAGAACCGGAATGATTTTACCTGGAATTGTGAATAACATTACCAATTTTGGCTGTTTTGTTGATATCGGAATCAAAGAAAGCGGATTGGTTCATATTTCCCAATTGAAAGCCGGTTTTGTGAGTGATGTAAATGAAGTGGTAAAATTGCATCAGCACGTTGATGTAAAAGTCACTGAGGTTGATGAGGATAGAAAAAGGATTCAATTGACGATGGTATTGTAAAATTCTAAATAAAAACTCCCAAACAACATTGTAATTTGGGAGTTTCAATTTTAAGATTATTTCAAAATCACTTTTTTGGTAATGCTTTTAAAATCATCATTAGAAATCTTTATAAAATAAAGTCCTGAAGCCTGATTGGATAAATTTATTTCAGTTGTTTCTGAAGTTGTTTTTTGCTGTTGAATAATGCTTCCGGAAGGAGAAATCACAGAAATAATTGATTGTATGGGTGCCTTTACCGTAAATCGATCAGAGCTTGGATTTGGATAAAGCGTCACTGTTGAGTTTTCAATATCAAAATCATTATTAGATAAAGTCGCAGTTGGAGGCAGGTAAAAATTTCCGGTTAATAAAAACAGGTATAATGTTTTTAAGGTTTGGTTAAAATAACTTGTAGGTTCTCCCAGACTATTCAGATCATTATAAGAAGCATCCAAATGGGCCTGATTTTCTCCCGCCATTGCTGCACAGGCAAATGCGCCTACAAAAGTGGCATTGTGCCATTGCCCGCTCAAAGATCCGTTTTGATTATAACCGTCTTTAATATTGGCAGATCCGCCTAAATTAACGCGAACAAAATCTGATGATTTTTTAGAATACGTTTTTGCATCAGCATTTCCATACCAGGCATAATCTACAGCAATACGCCAAGGGGTTCTGGCAGCGTCAAAAGAATACGTTTTTCCACCCTGATTATATCCGCCGGCTTGGGGTGAATAGGCACCGGAAGCCATACACCAGTCAGAAACCAAACCTCCAACAGCATTGTTTACAGTCAGATTATTATTGATTATTGTGTAGGACTTTGCTGCCACCTGGTTCCAGAAAGTGGCATCATTGGTAAAAGCGCCATAAGCCCTGTAATAGGCAGGAGAAAAATAAGAAGGATTGGTAATCTGGCTTCCGCCGAATTGATCTCCGGGTTTTAGCACAAATGTGTTGGCTTCTACTTCATGATTTTTGATTGCTGCAATTAATGTTGTAGCATCATTTTTATAATTGATTGTGCCAGTACTTTTCCATTGATAATCCGCAACGATAAGTGCAAATGCAGCATCTAATTCGGCATCAGTGGCACCATTGAAGCCACTCGTCCCGGAAGAACATCCGTTAATTTTCCAGTTCATAACACCATTCACATTCACATTATCCTTATAATAAAGCCAAAGACCATCAAATAAAGTTTTATCTGCAGCATAAACCGCCAGTAACATTCCATAACCAATTCCTTCAGAAACTGTTTTTGAGGGGTCATCAAATTTTATTCTTTTACGGTCGTTGGAACAGTTTTCAACAAAATTGGTTTTCCAGGTGTTGTAATTGTCCAAAGCATGTTGGCTGTTTTTTGAAGTAGCCATTAAACCATTATCAAATACTTTATTGGCGGGAAAAGGTTGTTGTGTTTGCGAGTAGTTCACGGTTGATAGGAAAATACTCATAAAAAGAAATAGGTTTTTCATGTTTATATAAATTTAGGGAGGATAAAAGTAAGATTTTTTATATAAACAAAAAAGTCCCAAATCACAATCAAATAATTGTAATTTGGGACTTTCTATGGAGTAATTATTTATTTAATCTCTTCCTCTTCTTTTTTTACAGATGGCTGAGCATTATCGTCTTTAGCTGCATTTTTAAATTCTTTAATTCCACTCCCTAATCCTTTCATCAATTCAGGAATTTTCTTACCTCCAAAAAGTAATAAAACAACTGCTAAAATAATAAGGATTTCTGTTACGCCAAATCTTCCCATGATAGTAAAATTAATGCCGAAGCAATTTATATAAAATTTTGTTGCAAATGTATATAGAATATACGAAGAAGTATAGTTTTTGGATTAAAAAATTTCTTAAAGAGTACGTTAAATATTTTATAAATCATTAAATTAATAGATTTGTAAAATTCCTCCGGACAACTTCAATACGATTAATTACTATATTTGCTTGTATAAATAACCGCAATGGCGAAGAAAAAGAAAAAGAATCTCCGAAAAAAATTATTCATTAAAAACCGTTTGGTAATTTTGAATGAAAATACTTTTGAAGAAATTTTTTCATTCAGGCTTACGCTGATGAATGTTTTTGTAACACTTACTTTAGGAACTATATTTCTAATTTTGGTCACCACTTTTATAATTGCTTTCACTCCTTTACGCGAATTTATTCCGGGTTATTCTTCTTCACAACTGAAAAAAAATGCTACTGAATTGGCCATAAAATCGGACTCATTAGAAACGGCCTTAAAAAAAAATGAAGCGTATATAAAAGGAATTCAGAAGGTATTAAAAGGCGAATTGGAATATGCTAAATTCAATAAAGATTCTATATTGGCCGAATCAGAAGAGCCTGAAGATGTGGATATGAAAGCATCTGAAGAAGAGATAAGGTTAAGGGAAGAAGTGGCAAAAATTGAAAAAGAATCCAAAAGTGACCAGAAAAGTAAAAATAAAAGTGGCAAAAAATAACACCTCTAAAAATGTCTATTAAATCGATAGCGGCAAAAATATTTGCCCGTAAAATATACAATCAAACCCTTAACTGGTCGCATAAGCCGGTTGAAACGCAACAAAAAGTTTTTAAAAGTCTGATTGAAAATGCCAAAGAAACTAAGTTTGGAAAAGATCATCGTTTTAATGAAATAAAGACGATTGATGATTTCCAAAAAAATGTTCCTGTCCGGGATTATGAAGATCTGAAATCGTATATAGATAAAGTCAAATTAGGGGAGGAAAATATCCTGTGGAAAGGAAAACCGCTCTATTTTGCCAAAACATCGGGTACAACGTCCGGGGCAAAATATATTCCGCTTACCAAAGAATCAATGCCAACTCATATTAATGCTTCAAGAAATGCTATTCTTCATTATATTCATGAAACCGGAAATGCTGATTTTGTAGATGGTAAAATGATTTTTTTGCAGGGAAGTCCAATTTTAACTGAAAAGTACGGAATCAAATTTGGAAGACTTTCGGGCATTGCAGCGCATTTTGTTCCCAAATATTTACAAAAAAACAGAATGCCTTCCTGGGAAACCAATTGTATTGAAGACTGGGATACCAAAGTAAATGCTATTGTTGAGGAAACGATCAGTCAGAATATGGCGGTGATATCAGGAATTCCATCCTGGGTACAAATGTATTTTGAGCGTTTGCAGGAAAAAAGCGGTGGAAAAAAAATAAGTGAAATTTTCAGAAATTTTAATTTGTTTATTTACGGAGGCGTTAATTACGAGCCTTACAGGGCCAAGTTTGAAAAAATGATTGGTAAAAAAGTAGACAGTATTGAGTTGTTTCCCGCTTCTGAAGGTTTTTTTGCCTATCAGGATTCCCAAAAAGAAAAAGGAATGCTCTTGTTGCTCAATTCCGGAATTTTTTACGAATTCATTAAAGCGGATGAATTTTTTATTGAAAATCCAAAAAGATACACCATTGGAGAAGTTGAGGTTGGTATAAATTATGCTTTGATTGTTTCTACCAATGCCGGACTCTGGGGTTATAATATTGGCGATACGGTTCAGTTTACTTCCTTGTTTCCGCATCGTGTACTAGTTTCAGGTCGTATTAAACATTATATCTCGGCTTTTGGAGAACATGTCATTTCCAATGAAGTAGAAAATGCTATGAAAGAAGCCACAGCAGGAACCAATATTGTAATCAACGAATTTACCGTTGCTCCGCAAATCAATCCATCAGGCGGACTGCCTTATCATGAATGGCTGGTAGAATTCGAAAATGAACCTGATAACATTGAGGTATTTGCAGAAGCAATTGATTATTCAATGCGAAAGCAAAACATTTATTACGATGACCTGATTACCGGAAATGTTTTAAGAAAAGTGGTTGTAACCAAAGTTTCTAAAAACGGATTTCAGGAATACATGAAATCGCAAGGTAAATTAGGCGGTCAGAATAAAATCCCGAGATTATCCAATAATAGAGATATTGCTGATAGTCTAAAGTAGAAATCATATTGTATTTATGAAATATAAATATCATTTCAGACCCGCTTATAATTGTGAACATTTACTAATTGAAATTTTCAGTGGCGTTGAGGACAAAAAATTTCATAACAGATTTATTAGATTCACTAAAGGAAATAAATCCGGAAATTGAATCCATTATGGATCTTTGGATGAATGATGAAATTATATTTCAGGTTAAATCTGATATCGGTTTATTTTCCATTTCAAAAGATATTGGGATTTTTCCTTTATAGAATCAGAAAAAGATCAGGAATGCATGAACAGAATAAATTCAATTTTATTAAAAAATATAAATTTTCAAAAAATAGAAGTAGATTTTGAAAACTATAATAAATACCCGTTAATAGTGTATTAAGAATATAAAAGGTCTGAATAAATAACCGTTTTAATTCCTAATTTCGTTTAACAAAAATCAAATTATCTTCAAAAAAAGAAGATTTTAAAATAATAAACATGAAAGAAACCAAACATATATCAAGATCAAGAGCACAGGAATCATCAGCAGCTATCGAAAAAATGTATATCACTATGCGTCACTTATTCAACCGTGGTTTTTACAAGCCAATGGGAGTTTCAGGTGATAGTTTACGTGAATCATTACTGGCTTTACGTCCTGAAATTTATGGCAACATAGCGGAGGAAAAAGTAGAACTTAACGGACTTTTGTATGTCATAGAACGTCTCCCAATCGGAATTGAGCAGTGCCGTTTCATCAATTTAACTTCTGATGAAGGCTATTCCAAATCCCATTTTCAGTCTATTGTTCCTCCAAAAAGAAAAAGAAACTGTTACCGTATCGACGAAGAACAGATGAATGTAGAAATCACGCGCGGACGTTCCGATATCTATGATATTTTGACGCATTTGACTTTTATTTTTATCGAATCACACAAAATAAAAAACAGGATTTTACTGGATGATGCCGGTGAAGTTTCCCGCGATTGGCTGAAACTGGAGCAAGTAGTAACGCAAACCAAAAAATTGTCGCAAATAGAAAAAGAAAAAGCGATTTCGCACGTAGCCAATATTCTGGCCAGAACCTTTGAGGAAGTTTTGGATATTTATGATGCATTTGGTTCAGAAAATGCTCCGGATCGTTTCCTGCATGTAATTTACTGGCTTGGGAAACTCGCTCTAGAGGAAATGATTGACAACAATAAAAGAACGATTACTTTTAGCCCTGTTTTAAGAGAACGTCTGGGACATCACATACATGGTGAAATTTGGGCAACCAATATCAAGGAAGTTCTAAAGGAAAAAAATCTTTTAAAAAGACCCCTTCATATCATTAGTGCCAATATGCACAGTGTGATGAATTCTATTTTTGCTACTCCATTGCTGAAACCAAAATTCAAGGATAAAACGGATTTCTTTATTTATGAGGAATTGAGCAAATCAGCCGCAAAGGAAACCAGAGATATTGTAGAAGAACTGGCCTCAAAAAACGGAATGATTTCATTGCCGGATACATCAGGAACCAACATTGATGTGCAGATTTTTGATACCGCTAAAATTGACTGGACCAAAACAGCATTTCCAAAAACAAAACTTGACGAAGAAAAACCGGTGCTGATTGTAATGGATTATGCTTTTGGAGAACAGGCATATGAAACTATTGACGAGCTTTTAAAACCCTATAAAAAAGAAACTTTATTAAATGTAAAATCGGTTTCGATAATGGGAAAAGCAGGGATTCTCGAAGGAGGAAAAGGAGACATCATGATTCCGACAGCACATATAAACGAAGGTACAGCCGATAATTATTTTTTCGAAAATGAACTGACAGGCGCCATGTTTGAAGGAAACGATATTGCCATTTTTGAAGGAGCCATGGTTACCGTTTTAGGAACTTCGCTGCAGAACAGGGAATTGCTTAAGTTTTTCCATGATTCCACCTGGGGTGTAATAGGTCTGGAGATGGAGGGTTCTTATTACCAAAAAGCCATACAATCCGCATCTAAAATCAGAAAAAGCGTGCCGCACGATATCAAGGTAAGGTATGCCTATTACGCTTCGGATAATCCACTTGAAACCGGAAGTACACTGGCTTCAGGAGGTTTAGGATCAACAGGGGTTAAACCCACTTACCTAATAACGATTAAAATTTTAGAACAAATTTTAAATGTAAAATAACAACATATGAGTACAAAATTACCCCAAAATAATGATGATCAGGAAGTTGATTTGATTTTGATTTCTAAAAAAATAAATAATTTTTTTCAGAGAATTAATGCTTCAATTTTCAGGGCAATTCAGTTTTTTATTCGAAACTGGATGATTGTTCTGGTATTAATTTTAGCCGGATTTGGTCTTGGAATGATTTTAGACAAAACCCAAAATAGCTATCAACATGAAATTATTGTATCGCCTAATTTTGGCAGTACTGATTTTTTGTACGCAAAAATTGATTTAATTAATTCAAAAATTAAAGAAAATGATACTGTTTTTTTAAAGAATACTGTTGGAATTCAAAATCCAAGAAGTTTAAAAAGAATTGAAATTAAACCTGTTGCAGACGTTTACAATTTTATTAAAAATAAACCTGAAAATTTTGAATTAATTAAATTGATGGCAGAAGATGGTGATATTAAAAAAGTTTTAGAAGAAAACACGACAAGTAAAAATTATACTTTTCAAACAATTATTTTATCTACAATGAAGAAATCTTCAGAAGAAAAATTGATAAAGCCGCTTCTCTCTTATATTAATACGTCTGATTATTATTCAAAAATTCAAAAAGAAGTTTACAAAAATGTTGAATTGAAAATGCAACAAAACGATTCTATTATTAAACAAATAGATGGTGTCTTAAACAATTTTTCAAATTCCACAAATGGAGCTTTGAAGAATGATAAGTTAATGTATTATAATGAAAATACACAATTAAACGATATTATTAAGACTAAAGATGCTTTGCTTCATGAGCAAGGAAATCATAGAATTGAACTTATAGGTTTTGATAAGATCATTAAGGATAACAGTATATATTTGAATTTAGAATTAAAGAGATATGCAAACGGATCATTAAAATTTTTATTGCCAGTTTTATTTATTTTAATATTTGTGATGTTTAATTTTTTTAAATCATTCTACAATAAACAGAACTATATTTCAAATTCCAAAATACAACAATAAATCTTACTAATAAAAAAATAAATTTTTTAGTATAAAGTATAAAAATAAATTATTTTTGCCAAAAACATATTGAAATGAAAAAAAAGTTAATCCTTATAACTTTAGTATCAGTAATTTTATTTGTGTCTTGTAAGAACAAAGAAACAGAACAAATAGAACAAGAAATTAAAGCCAATACATTTGATGTAATTGTAGATTTAAATATTCAAAAGGATGATGAACTTATTCTTTTTTACAAAGATGCATCTATTTCTTATTTCGATGAAAAGAATACTATTTATAACGGATTGAAAGGAAAAACTTCTAATCAAACAGCAATATTTAGTATTCCTGAAGGTATTTTACCAAATGATATACGTTTAGATATTAGTTCAAAAAAAGAACAATCTCCAATTGTAATTAATTCTATTTCTCTGATCTATAACGGTAATAGTTTTAAAATTGAGCAAAAAGATATTCTGAAATATTTTACACCAAATGAATTTGTTGAATTTGACAGCAATACAGGAACTGCAAGATTTCTTGAAAAAGATGGAAATTATGATCCCTTTTTTAATACAAAACCGGCTATTTACATTGAACTTGAAAAATTAGAAGGAAAAAAATTGTAGGTATGAAATAAAAAATTTAAATAAAAGGTTAATTCAGTTTTTGAATTAACCTTTTTAATATCAAATAGTTTGTTTAAAGTTTTAAAAAGATATTTTTTTGAGCATGCTTCCTTAATCTTTGTTATTTTAGGAGCTTGCAGCTTATTTGCTTGTAATATTTTGATGAAAGAAATTTTGTCACCTGCTTTATATGGACAATTTTCTGTTTTTATAACGTATTGTTCACTAATTTATGTTTTTGGCATGTTCGGTTTAGAGCAAGTTTTTCTTAGATTCTCTAAAGCTTGTAATAACACAATAAAAACTCAAAAGACGCAATTTTTACTAATAATTCCTGTGATATTACTTTTGCCAACAATAACAACAATTTTATTTAAAAAGTATTATTCTGAAATAATTATTGATACTGGATTGTTATTCTATTGTAGTCTTGGATTAGTTGGTTCTATGTTTTTGTTTACAGTGTTTAGATTAAATTCAAATTTCGTGTTATCACAAATTATGTCAAATGGATGGAAAATAGGAATGTTTATATTATCAATTTTGTATTTCCTTTTTCATAAATCAGATTTTAATTTTTTCATAACTACTGTTGCTATTATCATAATTATAATTTTCCTGATCTTTCTTTTTTATGCGTTGAAATCTATAAACATACAATTCAATGATGAGGTTTCCAACAGAGATTTAATAGAATCATCTTTGCATTTTTTCATCTCTATTGCTTCATTTTCTCTCCTTATTTTTTGTGATAGAATTATTGTAGAACACAAATACAATTTTGTTGTTTTTGGAAATTTCTTTTATTTATGCAACTTTTTTTTAGCACCTTTTTCAATACTTCAAAACTATATTGGTTTCAAACAGTTAATTTTTTTTAAAAGTAAATTCAATAAAAATTATCTTGTCTCATTTAGCAAAAAAATCATCCTATTAGGTACTGGGTTAGCTCTTAGTTTGTTTTTCATTGCTGTTTTCTTGAATTATTTCAAATTATTGAATTTTCAATTTGACACCTATAATGTCGTAATTTTATTACTTTTGTTTACAGGTGTAGTAAGGTTATATTCATCATCAATAGGTGCGGCATTTGAAGCTAAAACGTCTATCACAACATTAAGAAGATCTAATTTCTTAATTACTTTTATTACAATTTTAATTTTAACAATAACATTTTTTTTCGTTGATTCTATAGAAATAATTTTGTTCAATATCATTATTCTGTGGGTTTTAAGGAGCGTAATTCATAAAAAATTGTTACTTCATCAAATAAAAGAGTACCAATGAAGATAGAATTATCAAAAGTATATCAATATCTCTTTTTTTTAGGATTGTTCTTTTTTTCTTTTAATGAATACGAAGGAATTTCATTTTTAGGAGAATTTAAAACAGAATCCGGAGTTCTTTTTTTGTTGCTTGGATTCTTCGTTTTACTAATTGAAGCATTTGTTATAAAAAAGATAACGATTCCTTACAGAAGTTTGCTCTTCCAGCTTTTAATTGGCTTTATAATATGGTGTTTATTGACCACTATATTAAATATCAGCACTGTTTCAAGTAGCTATTTTAAACATACAGGCGGTATAAATCGATTTTTAAGGCAATATTTTGCTTTGTGTTTATCAAGTGTTATTTTTTTTCTATTTTATTGGAACGTTCTTCATAAAATGAAAGTTCATGACATTCTTTACAATATTAGGAAAGTATTTTTAGGATCATTAATAGTTGCAATGGTTTATGGTTTATTAGAAACTATGATAACTGTTTTCGGTCAAAGCTTCCTATATCCCATTTTAAAAGTATTAAACTATTTTCCATTTATAGAAGTATCACTTCATACAGGAGGAAGAATTTCATCAATTGCTTACGAACCACCTTTTCTGGCTATTTATTTAATTACAATTTCAGGTTGGATGTTTAGTTATATTTTGACAGAGAAAAGCCCACTTAAATTTTTACCTGCTGGTGCTGTATTGTTCCTCACATATTTTTCAGGATCAAGGACAGGACTTATTGTAGTGCTTATTCAGGTAATTATCTTTGGTTTTTTTCTTTATAATGATGAGCGTTTTAAGTCATATATTATAAAATTTATAGTGGGTTTTACCACTATCTTTTGCATTTTGCTTTTTTTTAAAGGCGAAAAAATTTTAAAGTCTCTCGGAGAAAAAGCGGATTCTTTAGATTTCAAAAAAAATCTAACTAAAAACGTTTCCAATCAATCTCGTTTTGGAATGCAATATGCATCAATACAAACATTTTTAGAAAATCCAATTATTGGGGTAGGGTTTGGTCAGCAAACCTATCATAACAGAACTCATTATCCCAGTTGGGCAACCCGTAATAATTATGAATTTGAATTACTTTACAAAAATAAAAAAGAAAAATCATTTCCACCAGGTTATAATATTTATACCAGATTGCTTGCTGAGACTGGTTTAATAGGAATAACTTTGTTTCTGATGTTACTTTATTTGTCTATAAATGAAATATATTTTTTGATGAAAAAAGCTGATAATGAGCAAAAAATAATTTTAATCATACTGCTCATTTCACTTATAGGCTTATATATAAATTGGTTTCAAATTGATACTTTCAGAATGTATGGAGTTTGGTTGTCACTGGCAATTTTAATTAGGATACGTTATAAAATAACTGAAGTTAAACGATGAAAAAAACGGTACTTTTAATACCATATTATAATAATTCTGAAGGATTGATAAAATCCTTAAAATCAATTAATTATGATGAAGAATTGGATGTTATAATAGTTGATGATGGAAGCAAAATTAAATTTGATGAGCAGATAGTTCAAAATAGCTTCAATGCTAAAGGAACGATTTTTTTTGAATATTTAACTAAAAATCAAGGCATCGAATATGCCTTAAATCATGGTTTGAAAATCTGTGCGGATAAAAAATACAAATACATAGCAAGACTTGATTGTGGTGATGTTTGCTTAGGAAAAAGATTTGCCATTCAGGTACATTTTTTAGAAAACAATCCCGATGTCAAAATTGTAGGTTCAAATGTCCTAGCCGTTGATGTTAAGAATGTGTTTTTATATGCTATAAATTTGCCTTTAAATGATCAAAAAATCAAAAACAAAATGTATCTCAACTCTATGTTGATTCATCCGGCTGTTATGTTTTGTACAACAATTTTAAATACGGTTGGGTATTATTCTATTAAATATAAATATGCGGAAGATTATGCTTTCTTTTTTTCCATCTTAAAAAAGCATAGATTGGCAAATATTCCTGAATATTTGACCCAAATCGAAATTAATGAAAATGGAATTTCAATACAAAAAAGGAAACAACAAGTACAAAGCAGGATACAAGTAATAAAAGATAATTTTTATCTTGGATGGTATCCTTTCTATGGCCTTATTCGAAATTACATTTTATTAGTTACACCAAATAGTATTATCCTTTCCTTGAAAAAAAATTTAAAAAAATGAGAACTCTAATTAAAGAAAAAGGTTTTGAATTTCTTATTTATGGATTCATACTTTTTTTGTTTTTTTCAAAAGGAATACCTAATATTTTTCTGGGAGTTTTATTAATCTGGATAATAATTGATTTAAAAAAAATTAAAAAACCAAAGTTATCTTTTTTCTTTTCATCAACTTTTATTTTAGTTGGGTTATTGTTTTTCTTAAGTATAAAGGCTATTATTTTTGGAACTATAAATGAGAATTTTAAAATTTACAAAGGTTTGATTCTATGTTTTTTGATTGCCTTTATTTTTAAGAATATTAAAGATGTAAAAAAAATTAAAACAGTCATTTTACTCGGGATAACTGCATCTGTAATAACATCCCTTTTTTTAATTGTTATCTATTTTTTAGAGCATCATTCCTTGCCTTTTTCAAACACAGCTGAAGTTAATGAATTATTGATTTTAGAGCGTCCTTATATTGGATTTATTGCTATTCTTGGAATAGTTTTAGCGACTGAAAAATTTGTAAATAATGAAAATTTAAAAAAGCTTTGGCTACTAAATGCAATAATGAATTTATTATTTATACTACTAATTTCTGCTAGAATTTCTATTATTACGCTTTTTCTACTGGCTGTTATTTATTTACTTTTTTATACCAAAATTAGTTGGTACAAAAAAGGAGCTTCATTAATTTCATTTATTGTTTTATTTGGAATAATTATCGTTACAAGCAAAAATATTTCAGAACGATTTTTCATAAAAAACAGTCTTGAGGAATCGCTTAAAGTAGCTTCTGATTATGAACCTAGAATTGTAATTTGGAACTGTGCTTCAAATATGTGCAAGAATACTAATTTTAATGTTTTACTTGGATTTGAAGGTTATAAAATAATAGAGCAAAACTTTGTGAATTGCTATGCTGTAACAATAGAAAACCAATCAAAAAAGGAGTATTTTTTAGAAGAAAAATTTAATTCTCATAATCAATTCATTGATTTTTATTTAGTAGGTGGACTTATTGCTTTAATATTATTTTTAGGCTTTTTCATCAAATTATTTTTTGAAATTAGAAATAACTTTTTTCAAACAGGAATTGTCATTACTTTTTTATTATTCTTTTGCGTAGAAAACATATTTTATCGTCAATTGGGATGTTATTTGTTTGGGATATTTATTCTATTTTTAGCCAATCGTAAACAAGAAATTAATGGGTAAAATTAAAATTATACATATTTTACATTCTGTTGGAGGAGTTGATATTTCATTACGGCAAATATTGCAAAACTTAAATACTTCAGATTTTGAAAACGTTGTAATTCACGGAGAATCAGATACTTTAATTCCTTTTTTTAATAATGATAGAAATGCTATTGTTGAGTATAAATTACCAATTCAGAGAGAAATATCAATCCAAAATGATTTTAATGCAATTGTAAAAGCTTTGCAGATTGTTCGAAAAGAAAAGCCGGATCTAATACACTCCCACAGCACAAAAGGAGGTGTTATTGCCAGAATTATCGGGTTTTTTACTGGAGTAAAAATATTACATACACCGCAGGCATTTTCATATCTATCGTCTAAAAATAAAATAAAAAGAGCAATATTTTTATTAATTGAAAAATTACTTTCGAAAGGTAATTCGATTTTATTGGGTTCTTCACAATCAGAAATAAATAGAGCTACAAAAGAAGTAGGTTACCCAATTTCAAAAACAATATTATTTAACAACGCTATTGAGCCAATAGAAAAAATTTCTGAACTTTCTATAAAAAAAACATGGCCTGACAAGTATCTTTGTACGGTAGGAAGACCCTGTTATCAAAAAAACACAGAAGAACTTATAAGAGTTTTATATGAAGTTAATAAAACAAAAGATTTACATTTGGTATTAGTAGGCGTAGGGCATCATGCTGACCAGTTAGAAATAGTGGAAAATTTAATTTTAAAATTTAATTTAAAAAATAAAATAACTATTTTAAATTGGACATCAAGAGAAGATGTTTTACATATTATAAGTAAATCAAAATTATACATTTCGACTTCAAGATATGAAGGTTTACCATACGCAATAATTGAGAGTCTGGCATTATCGATTCCTTGTATAGTTTCGGATTGTGATGGCAATAGGGATTTGGTAAAAAATAATTTTAATGGTTTTTGTATAGAAAAAAACGATACAAAAGAATTTAGTCAAAAAATAATTGAATTATTTAATAATGAAAACCTTTATTTGGAGTTTTCAAAAAATGCTAAAAATACGTTTGAGCAACATCACAATATTTACGAAAAAATAAATTATTTAGAATCTATTTATCGGGAACAATTTAAATGATATGAAAAGAATACTTATTACCGGAGCCGCAGGATTTTTAGGATCGCATTTGTGCGATAGATTTATAAAGGAGGGCTATTATGTTATTGGAATGGATAATCTTATTACAGGTGATCTTAAAAATATTGAACACTTATTTAAGTTAGAATATTTTGAATTTTACCATCATGATATTACTAAATTTGTTCATATTCCAGGAGATTTAGATTATATTTTGCATTTTGCATCTCCTGCAAGTCCTATAGATTATTTAAAAATTCCTATTCAAACTTTAAAGGTAGGATCATTAGGAACTCATAATTTATTAGGTCTTGCAAGAGTTAAAAAAGCCAGAATTCTGATTGCTTCAACATCAGAAGTTTACGGAGATCCATTAGTACATCCACAAACTGAAGAATATTACGGAAATGTAAATACTATTGGACCAAGAGGTGTTTACGATGAAGCAAAACGTTTTCAGGAATCAATAACGATGGCCTATCATACATTTCACGGAGTTGAAACCAGAATTGTACGTATTTTTAATACTTATGGTCCAAGAATGCGTTTAAACGACGGACGTGTTATTCCGGCATTTATCGGTCAGGCTCTTCGAGGTGAAGATTTAACCATTTTTGGAGATGGAATGCAAACCCGCTCCTTTTGTTATGTTGACGATCAGGTCGAAGGAATTTTCAGATTATTACATTCAGATTATGTATATCCGGTAAACATTGGAAATCCTGACGAGATAACTATTAAGGATTTTGCAGACGAAATCATTAAATTAACAGGAACTGATCAAAAAGTAGTGTACTATCCCTTACCGGTAAATGATCCGCTTCAGCGTCAACCAGACACATCAAAAGCAAAAGAATTACTCGGATGGGAAGCAAAGGTGACTCGTGCAGAAGGAATGAAAATAACGTATGATTATTTCAGATCTCTTTCTAAGGAGGAACTCTCAAAAGAAGAACATAAAGATTTTTCTAATTACATCAAATAATGCGTACAAAAACAGGAAGATATTCAGGTTATATTCGTCCGTTTTCGTATTTGATTGATTTGAGTATTATTATTTTTTTTGCGGTTTATATTGCAAATTTTCCTGTCAAAAATGTTGTTTTTTTGATGGCACTAGGTATTAGCTGGTTTAGTATTGCAGCACATTTAGGTTTTTATGAAGTGTATCGTTACACTAAAGTAATTACGATTATGAATTGTGCTTTTAAACAAATAAGCCTTTTTGCACTTGCAGTTTTTACCATAGCTTTTTTTTATGCTAAAGAGACAAGTTTCAAGGTAACTATATTATTTCTTTGTATTTCATTTACTTTAATTTTAATCATTAAATTTTCAATCTATTACTTCCTTAAAGAATACAGGGTTTTGTTTGGAGGAAATTTTAGAAGAGTAGTATTACTGGGAAATACCATTAATGTGTCTCCACTACAAAATTTTTTTACGGAAAATCAGGACTATGGCTATAAATTAATTCAGATATTTGATTTGGAACAAGACAAAAAGATGCAAATCAATCAGATGTTTTCATTTGTTTTAAGCAATCAAATAGATGAAATGTATTGTTCAATTACTGATTTAAATCAAAATCAAATTAATGATATTATTGATTTTGCTGATAATAATTTGAAAACCCTGAAATTTATACCGGATGAAAAGCGACTTTTTCAAAATTATACTTTAGAATATTATGATTATATTCCTGTTATAAAACTTAGGAATATTAGCCTCGATGAAAAATATAATAAGATTATTAAACGTTTTTTTGACATTATTTTTTCAGTTATTATTATTGTCTGCATTCTTTCATGGCTCATACCTATTCTTGGCATTCTAATTAAATTAGAAAGCAAAGGCCCGGTTTTTTTCAAACAAAAGCGGAATGGTTTAAATAATCGTGAATTCTATTGTTATAAATTCCGTTCGATGGAAATAAATGACTTAGCCCATTTGAATCAGGTTTCAAAAAATGATAACAGGGTAACCGGTATAGGAAAAATAATTCGAAAAACCAGTATGGATGAACTTCCACAGTTTTTTAATGTTTTATTGGGCAACATGTCAGTAGTTGGTCCAAGACCTCACATGGTTAGCCATACACAAAAGTATGCCATTAAGATTGATAAGTTTATGGTACGACATTTTATTAAACCAGGAATTACAGGTTTGGCACAAATAAGTGGTTTTCGTGGTGAAGTTGAATCTGATAAAGATATAGTAAATCGGGTAAAATATGATATTTTTTATCTCGAAAACTGGTCTATTCTATTAGACATGAAGATTATTGTGACTACAATTTACAACATTCTTAGAGGAGACAAAAAGGCGTATTAAAAAACCTGTTTTTGAATAAGTTCTTTCATTTGATTGTTCAGATTAAAATGAATTTTGGCATGATCAAAAATAGCTTTTTTCATAAGCTGAATTCCTTCTTTTCCTTTTTTATCTATTTCAATTAAAGTCTGGTTTAAAGTTGCAAAATCTTCAACAGGTGCAATCCAGCCCAAATTGTTTTTCTTCACGATGGTTTCGCCTTCACCTCCTCCAAAATAAAGAATAGGAAATCCCAAGGCACTATATTCAAATATTTTTGAAGGAACTGAGCCATAAATTCTTGTTTTTAAAGGTACCAGTGCAACATCAAAA
>Ga0247805_1000356_pt1 | contig 24744 bp, 26 predicted proteins | sample UWRJL044104R1_FD_180930 | JGI IMG/M metagenome (GOLD analysis project Ga0247805, IMG submission 180930) | Plant litter microbial communities from Arlington Agricultural Research Station in Wisconsin, United States - UWRJ-L044-104R-1 | ecosystem: Environmental > Terrestrial > Plant litter >... | reverse complement strand
CGACAACGAGTGATCGCACAAGCTCGTCGGTGAGGTCGGGGTTGAGGAAGGTGAAGACAAATGCGGCGACAGCGACGAGTGCCGCGCCTGCGGTTGCGAGAACCGACTGCTGGCTCACGGTGCTGGTTGATGCGGGGCGCGGATCTGAGGCCGCCAGCACAACGCGAGGGTTCACCGGGCGCGATACCGACACGGCGCTCGGCGAGGCGACCGCAACCGGCAGCCTGTCGATGATTGCCTGGCGAGCGAGCACGGCGTCTGCGGCGATGACCGATGCGTCCCACACCTCTGCCGCGATCGGGCCGGTCAGGTCGGCGTGGCACGCGGTGCACACGCCCGCGCGAATCGGCGCATCACACCTCGGGCAGTCGATCTTTCGAGTGAGGGTGGCTGCGACGCTTGTACTCCACGATCGTGACATATCGCCAGCGTATGAGCGGGTCTTAGGTTGTCGCGTCGGCCAGAGGGATGACCCGGTGTCATCCTCCTGTGTACTTCGTATGGGGTAGCCGTCAATGCTCTCGTCGGATTACACGCGCCAGCGTCGGGGCTGCCAAGCTGAGGGGGTGAACGAATCGATCCGTGTTCTTGTCGTCGACGAAGAAGAGGGCATGACAAATGTCGTCGGCCTCGCGCTGGGCTTCGAGGGCTGGGCCGTGAAGACCATCGCCCTCGGCGAGTTGGCGGTGGCGGCAGTGAGCGACTACAAACCGCACGCCATTCTTCTCGACATCACTTTGCCTGACATCAGCGGTGTGGCGGTCGCCCAGTCGCTGCGCGCCGCAGGTGTGGCAACCCCGATCATTTTTCTTACCGGGCGTGACTCAATCGACGATCGACTCGCGGCCTACGCGGCAGGCGGCGACGACTATGTCACGAAGCCTTTCGGCCTCGAGCAGATCATCGACCGCCTTCGCGAAGTATTCCGTCGGCAGGGTCTGCTCGAGTCGAGCATCGTGCGCGGCTCACTTGTGCTGTGCACAGAGACGCAGCAGGCCTGGCTCGACGGCGAGCCGCTTCTGCCCTCGCGGGCAGAATTCGTCAGGCTTCTAAACCAGGCCGCGTAGTCGAGAGGCCGCCTAGCTTCCCTTTGTCGCCGTGCGGTTCTCGGCCGAGACCATCCAGGCGTGCTGCTCGAGTCCGGTGATGATCGCGTGCAGAATATCGGCACTCGTCGGATCCTCTTCGTCAACAGCGTCGTGAACCTCGCGCATGGTTCCCACGGTGTTCTCGATGCGCACGGTCACGAGGTCGACGGCGTCTTTTGTGTCAACCTCTCCAGCCGGAAACTCGGGCAACGTCGTCGTCGCCGCAACGGTGTCACTGCGTCCGTCGGGCACGGCGTGAAGCGCGCGCATACGCTCGGCAACCTCGTCGCTTGACTCTCGGGCGAAATCGATGATCTCGTCGAGCTGGCGGTGAAGGTCGCGAAAGTTGCGACCGACGATGTTCCAGTGGGCCTGCTTGCCCTGACCGGCAAGCTCGATGAGGTCGACGAGAACGCTCTGCAGGTTGTCGCTCAGCGTCTTCGAGGCCTTGAAGCCCTTTTCTGCATTCTGGCGACGGGTTGTGCGTGCGCCAGCGTCGGCGCGGGGTGTCTCAGCCATTACTCTCTCCATCTTTTATGTGTTGAGCAGCTCTTCGCGCAGGTAGCGCGCGTAGCCGCCTTCTGTGCGGCCATACTGGCGACCGCTCGTTCGAACCTCGAAGTCGTCACTCGCGAGAGTGACGCACCCGTTTGCTACGCACCGGGCGACGAGGTCAACATCTTCGTGTTCGGCGAGGGGCGCAAACCCTCTCGCCGCTTCGTACACAGACCCGCGGATGCCCAGATTGGCCCCGTGCACGTGCCCGTTCGGCTTGCCGGGAACGTGACCGGCGTGCCACGCCGTGATCTGCTCGGACGAGAGGTCGTCGAAGTCAGGGCGCACGGTGCCGATCACGAGGTCGGTGCCGTGGGACGCCAGTTCGATCTGATCTGCGATCCAGTTGGGCGGAACCACGCTGTCTGCGTCGGTGTTTGAAATCCAGAGGGTGGATGTCGCCACCCGAGCCCTATGCATCGCCCAGGTGACGCCCACCGCGCGGGCCCTGCCCACGTTGGCCTCTGTCACCTCGAGCACGTGAACCCCTGCGAATCCGTGCGCAATCTCGGCCGTGCGGTCGGTGCACGCGTCGGCGACAACTGTCACGTGCACGGGCACCGAACACAGTGCGGCGGCGGCAAGCACCGACTCGAGGCAGCGCCCGATGAGTGCCTCTTCGTTGCGCGCGGGAATCACAACGGCAACGGCGCGGATCTTCACAGGAGCCCCTCGCGTGCAGCAACCGAAGCGGGATCGAGGCAGAACACTTCGAGCACGACGTCGTCTTCTTCGTGGCGCACGAGTCGCGGCAGGTCGATTGCGGCATGCACCTCGTCGCCGCTCAGCGGATAGTCGGCGACCGGGTGGCGCCAGTGGCAGGCGAGCAGGGTGCCGCCGGGGCTCAGGTGGCTCCGGGCGTTGTCGAGAAGTCGGGCAAGGTCATCGCTCGACAGGTAGTAGCCGACCTCGCTCAGCACGATGAGGTCGAATTCGCCGTCGGGGAATGCCGCCGCGACATCCATCACCTCGAACGTCACGTTGGGTAGCTCGCGCTCGCGTGCGCGGTCGATGGCGGCGCTCGAGAGATCAACGGCGAGCAGCGAGTCGACGCGGGTCGCAATGTCGGTGCTCAGTACGCCTATCGAGCAACCGATCTCGAGCGCTGTCGCGTAGCGTTCGTGCGGCAGCGAGGCGACGGTGATCGCCCGCTTGCGACGTTCGTACCAGCGCGACTCGAATTTCCACGGGTCGTTGTGACGGTCGTACAGCGCGTCGAAGTAGTCACTGCCGAGGCTTGTCGCGGGTGCGATGAAATACTCGGTGCCCGTCGCGAAGTGCTCGAGAAAGTCGCGCGTGAGCATGGCTTCGTCGCCGGGCTGGTCACTGAGCGCCTCGACCTGTGAGGCGTGTGCGGCCAGCGCCTCGGCCTTGCTGGCTGGCAGTTGTACGAAGCGATTGAGCGGCACGTCGGGGTGGCTCGGCGACCCCCAGTGCCACATCCAGATCGGGTATTCGAGAAGCCGTGCACCGAGGTTCGCACACAGTTCGCCGACGATGCGGTGGTCGCGGTGACCGTCGCCGCGCCACGGTGCGACAACGAGGTCGACGCCGTCGATGACCTTCGCGAGCTCGGCGGCGATCTCATCGCGGTTGTTATCGACCTCACCGTCGGCAAACCAGAGAAGGTGCAGCTGAGCGTCGGGCGCCAGTAGAGCGACGGCCGCTGTGACCTCGTGCGCGCGCAGCAGGGCAAGTTCGCCGGGCGTGTGGGTGGGGGAGTCGGGGTGTGACGCAGAGCCGTCGGTCACAACGACCACTGAGACATCGATGCCTCGTGCTGAGCACTCCGCTATGAGGCCGCCCGCGCCGAGGGTCTCGTCATCGGGATGCGCGGCAACAACCACGACCGACGTCACGTCGTCAAGGGTGAGCGTGGGTACGTCGTCGAGTGAGCCGGCCCACTCGTCGACGGTAGTTCCGGCGAGAGCGGAATCGAAGCTCACCACGGTCGCGTACCGCTTTCGGCGATGGCCCTGCCGAGCGACGCGAGGTCTTTCTCCGCGTGGTGCTGGCGCACGTAGAGCTGAAGGTCGGCGACGCGCTTCGCGTGGCTCGCGTTGAGCGCGAGAGGTGCTGGTCCGAGCGCGTGGGCCGCGCGAGCGAGAACGTCTTCTACCGTGCGCGCGACGGTCGCCCGCACTCGCTTGGCGACGATGCGCAACGGAGCGCCTTCGTCGACCAGCTGTGCCGCGTCGGCCAAAGCGAGGCGCGCGCTCTCCAGTTGCTCGTCGATAGCCCCGAGGTGCATCAGAACAAAATCATCGGGGCGTTTTACCGCCGCAGCGAATACCTCTCTCGCGAGTCCGACAGCACCGCCGTACCAGCAGGCCGCAACGCCAATGCCGCCCCAGGTGAAGCCGGGCCTCGTGAGGTACCACCCGGGGTCGCCGACGGGGATGGCCGCAACACTGTCGAAGGTCACCGGCCCGCTCGGGATCTCGACGAGTCCGCGTGCATGCCAGGCGCTGTCGTCGACACTGACGCCGGCATCATGAAGGTCGACGGCCCAGAGTCGGCCTGACGCCGTGACGAGTGCGGAATCGAGTCGGGACGCGAGAGAACACCACTGCTTTGTTCCGCTCAGAGTCCATCCGGTGGCGCTCTCGTGGGCGACAAGCGTGGTGCCTGGAGCCTCGGAAGCGAAGACACCCCAGGTGCGCTCGGCGTCGGCCGCGACATCCGCCTCGCTGAGAATCGCCAGCGCGTCGAGGTGTGGTTCGACGATGCGAGCGGCACCCACGTCGAGGGCGGCAATGTGAGCGAGGGTCTGCCACAGCTGCGTAGTTTCGCCGCGACCCGGATGCACGCCCGCGCGCGCGAGTTCGACCGCAAGAGCGAGGGCAGCGTCGACCGATGCGATACTTTCGTCACTCACAAGATCGATGAGGCGATTGTCACCATCTGTGCGGGTCGGGTTCACGGCACACCTCGCTTTCCGTCAGCGACAGTACGCGCGGCCGGGGCAACCCAATAGGGATCGACGAGCGGTTCCCAGCGTGCTAACGGTTAGGTGTCAACCAACTCGCAAATGTGTTAGTGACCAGCACCTAAGAACTCGGCGAGAGTCATCGGCACGCGTCCCGTTACCCGTTCGATGTCGTCGCTCACTGTTGCCTGCTCGCCAGCCGCGATCGCGGTGTACGTGCTCACCCACGCGTCGACCTGCCAGGCCGGTGCGTTGTATGACGCGCGCGACGCGTAGGCCTCGTCGAGCGTCTCGTTGACAAAGCTCGTCTGCCGGCCGGTCTGCGCGGTGATAACAGCGGCGACGTCGGTAAGCGAGAGGGCTTCGGGGCCGGTGAGGTTGTAGGTCTGGTTGGCGTGCGCCTCGGGGTTTTCGAGCACGCGAATCGCCGTGCGCGCGACATCGGCCCGTGCAACGATCGCCGCTCGACCATCGCCCGCGGGACCGCGCATCACGCCGTCTTCACCGACCATCGACGGCATAAAGTCCAGGTAGAAGGCGTCGCGCAAAAACGTGAAGTTCATGCCACTCGAGCGGATGTGCTGCTCGGTCGCGAAGTGATCCCTCGCAAGGGTGAAGGTTGCGTCGGGGGAGGCGCCGAGAAAAGACGTGTAGACAATGTGCTTAACGCCCGCCGCAGCAGCCGCGTCGACAAACGCGAGGTGCTCCGCGCGACGCGTTTCGCTTTCCGCCGCCGACACCATAAACAGCAGCTCGACCCCGTCGAGAGCGTCGGTCGGTTCGCCGTACACGGCCTTGACCGCGACCGCCCTCTCGAGCTGCGGAGCGCGCGCGAGGTCGCGCACAGGAAGTCGCAGGGGCATGCCGGTGTCCGAGAGTTCGCGGGCGACGATGCCGCCCACGGTTCCGGTCGAGCCGGTGATGGCGGTGGTGGGGAGCGCAGGGTTCATCGTCCCAACCTAAGCGAGGCGTAGCGTTGAGTGCATGAAGCCCCCGAAACAGCACAGAACCGTGCCCGGCCCCGGCCAGGAAAGCGTCTGGGACTACCCGAGGCCGCCGCGCGTCGAACCCGTGAGCAAGCACGTCACAATCGAGATGGATGGCGCGGTCATTGCCTCGACGAACGAAGCCGTTCGCGTGCTTGAGACAAGCCACCCGCCCGTCTACTACCTGCCGCGCTCGGCGTTCGCAGACGGAGTGCTGCAACCCGCGCCGGGCACAAGCTTCTGCGAGTTCAAGGGTGAGGCGCGCTATCTCTCCGTGGGCAGCGCCGATCGGGCAGCGTGGTTCTACCCAACTCCCACCCGCGGCTTCGAAGAGCTCGCCGATCGTGTGGCGGTCTACCCGGCCGCTATGGACCGCTGCACCGTCGGCGACGATGTTGTCACCGCGCAGGAGGGCGACTTCTACGGCGGCTGGATCACCCCCGAAATCGTCGGTCCGTTCAAGGGCGCCCCGGGCACCTGGGGTTTGTAATCGACCTGGGTTGTTAGCCCTCGTGGGGTCGGTAGAGAGGTGACTCACAGCGTTGGTCGCTAGTTTCGCCGCATGGGATTCTTCGACCGACTTTTTGGTGACGACACACAACAGCCGCAGCCCGCTCCGCGGGGCGCGGCGGCAAACCGTTCAGACGACGAGATTGCCGTAGAGCGCTACCGCTACCTTCTCAAGACAGCGCCACCCGAGGCGATCGAGCAGGTTCACGCAGAGGCGTTCTCAAAGCTCACGCCCGAGCAGCGCGACATTTTGTTTGTGCAGCTGCAAGAGAACGCAGCCGCTGGCGACGCGCCGACGTCGAAAGAGCCGCAGGCTCTCGCAGTCTCGGCCACTCGCTCAGAACTGCGCAACCCGGGAACCATGGAGCGCACCCTCGGCGGCAATGGCGGTCAGGGTGTTGGCCTCGGCGGGATTGTGATGGGTTCGCTTCTCGGAACAGTCGCCGGCTACGTCATCGGCTCTGCAATCGTCGGATCATTTATGCCCGACCCGGCCGCAGATACCTCGGCCGACGCGGGCACCGACGCCTCCGCTGATACGGCGAGTGCCGACGGCGGCGACTTCGGATCGGATTCTGGTGGCGACTTTGGAGGTGGCGACTTCGGCGGCGGGTTCGGAGACTTCGGCTTCTAGGCCCGCCCTACACCCGCGCGTCTCGCTTGGCAACCTCTTCGCTGTGCCCCCTTTAAGGGGGTAATTTCTCCCTCATAACCATTGTTTGAGGGAGGGAATCATGAGCACAACCATTGAGGCACCGTCGATCAATTCGATGGGTGAGCACGGGCCACGCATCGAGTGGCAGGTTGTCGACTGCGTGCAGAACACGGTCTGGATCGGGCGTGTTCGTGGAGCCTTCGTCGGTATGGTCGAAGCCCGCTGGGGCGAGGGCTACGCCGTGACAACGCGACTCGGTCGCGGGCTCGGCACCTTCGAAACACTGGAAGAGGCTCAGGAAGCCTTCATCAAGAAGTAGCGCAACTCGGCTCCGCGCCATCCATGCAATATTTGCGTGTCGAATTCGGTTAGGTCAGTGACCTCGACAAGGATGGACTTATGACTGACGCAACGACCCCCGAATCCCTGCTCGCTGTCTACCGCGAGCGCCGCGAACTGGCGGTCGTGCAGCCAAAGGGCAATCTGGCTCTCGTAAACACGCAGTGGATTGACTCAGAGCAGACCATCTGGGGTGTGCCCGGTACTTGGGCTCCCTCCGAGGGCGGACTCGCGGTCACCGCGACCGCCGACGACGCGATCACGGTCAACGGTTCGCTCGTTGAGGGCACAGTCACGGTTCTGGGCAAAGACAACGCAACCCCCGGCGAGATCGACTTCGGCGGCACAAAGTCGGGCTTTGTTATTGCCAACGGCCAGGGTGGTTACGCGCTTCGTGTGTGGGACTCGAACTCCGAAGACATTCAGAACTTCGGTGGCATCGACGCCTTCGACTACAACCCCGAGTGGGTCATCACCGCACAGTGGGCAGAGAACCCCGCCGGCACAACCCTCGGCTTCGAGCACCTCAAAGACAACGGCAACACCAAAGACGAGGTGATTCCGGGGTCGATTACCTTCACAAAAGACGGCGTCGACTACGACCTCGCCGCGTTCAAGGCCGGGCGGGCGCTGCAGCTCGTCTTCGCCGACGCGACGAGCGGTGACTCGACGTACTCGGTCGGGCGTTTTCTCTTTCTGGCACCCAACCCCGACGGCACGATCACTCTCGACTTCAACCGCGCTGTTCTGCCGCCCTGCGCCTTCAGCTACAACTTCAACTGCCCGATGCCGCCGAAGCAGAACCGCTTCAGTGTGCCAATCGAGGCCGGCGAGAAGAACGTGCTGACCAAGTCGGGCGAGCTGCTGCACGCGTAGCCAGATCCGCTGCTTTTTGCGAGAACTCCGGGGTACTCTGATCACACTCGACCAGTGTTGATCGGAGGCGTTTGTGGCCAATCCCTGGGCCGTTGCGCCCGCCGACGAATGGTCTGCGCTGCGTCAGGCTCACGACGCTGCAGTCGGCGAGGGGGTGGATGTCGCGGGCATGCGCCGCGTCGTCGCAGACTCCTGGAACCGCTCTCTTGCCCTCGATCTCGACCCCGACGGTAGCCTCGCGGCTCTCGGTTTCGCAGAAGACGACCTTCGGGAGTACCGCGCCGGTCACCCGCTCTCGCTTGCGTTGCCGACAATTCACAAGCTGCTGATTCGTCACACCTTCGAGGCCGGTCTCATTGTCGCAGTCGGCGATCAGGCGGGCCGTCTGCTCTGGATCGACGGCGACCGCGATCTGCGCCGCAAGGCCGAGAGCATGCTCTTCGTTGAGGGAGCCGATTGGTCTGAGGCGCGCGTCGGCACGAGCGCACCCGGCACGGCGCTCGCGCTCGACCATGGCATCCAGATCGCCGGCCCAGAGCACTTTCGCCGCATCGTTCACCCGTGGAGCTGCACAGCGGTTCCGGTTCACGATCCGGAGTCGGGCGCGGTGCTCGGCGTCATCGATGTGACCGGCGGTAGCGACGCTGTCGCACCGGCGACGCTGCCGTTGCTTGAAGCGGCCGTCGCTGCGGTCGAGGCCGAACTCAAGTTGCAGCGTCTCGATGCCATCGTCAACCGACCGCGGCGCGTCTCATCGCCGAAGAAGCCGCCGGTTCTGCGTGTGCTCGGCAGCGAAACAGGGCAGCTCGAGGCCGGGGGAGTCGTCACCGCGCTGAGCGAACGACATGCCGAGATTCTCACCCTGCTTATCTGCCACCCGGAAGGCCTGTCTGCAGAACGCCTCGCCGAGCTGCTGTACGAGGCGCCGTCGGTGATCACCCTCAGGGCCGAGATGGTGCGACTGCGAAAAGCGCTGCCCGAGGCGCTCGCCCCGAGTTCGCGCCCGTACCGACTACCCGTGCGCATCGAACTCGACGCGCTGCGCGTTCTCGCGTTTCTTGATCGCGGTGCTCATCGGGTCGCACTCGGCGCCTACACCGGGCAAGTGTTGCCGGCGTCGATCGCACCAGGCATCGTTGCCCTGCGCGACGACGTGAGCGGGCGACTGCGCGACGCGCTGCTCACCGATGCTTCTGTCGAGACCCTTCTCGAGTACGCCCGCACCGACGAGGCGGCGCTCGACGTCGAGGTCTGGCGAGAGTGCCTCAGGCTTCTGCCTCCCACGTCGCCGAAACGGGCATCCATTGTTCGTCGCGTTGAGAGTCTCGAGACCGAACTGCGCAACTGATCGCAACCTTTCGACTCGTATTGTCGAGCTACGGCCCACCCCGCCGCAGACAACGATGTCGATAGGAGTTCGCTATGACCATTTACGCAGCCCCCGGAACCCCGGACGCGAAAGTCACCTTCAAACCACGCTACGAACACTGGATCGGGGGTGAATGGGTCAAACCCGCAAAGGGCGAGTACTTCGAAGACATCTCCCCGGTCAACGGCAAACCATTCGCCGAGGTGGCTCGCGGCACGGCGGAAGATATCGATGCAGCATTGGATGCCGCGCACAAAGCCGCGCCCGCGTGGGGTAAAACGAGCTCAACCGAACGAGCCGCGGTGCTCAACCTCATCGCCGACGTGATCGACGCCAACCTCGAACTGCTCGCGGTCGCCGAGACCTGGGACAACGGCAAGCCCGTGCGCGAGCCTCTCAACGCCGACCTTCCTCTCGCCTCGGATCACTTTCGGTACTTCGCTGCCGCCATTCGCGCGCAAGACGGCGATCACGCCGAACTCGACGGCGACACCGTCGCCTACCAGTTTCACGAGCCACTCGGCGTCGTCGGGCAGATCATTCCGTGGAACTTCCCGATCCTTATGGCTGTCTGGAAGCTCGCGCCCGCCCTCGCCGCGGGCAACGCCATAGTGCTCAAGCCTGCCGAGCAGACCCCCGTGTCGATCCTTGTGCTGATCGAACTCATCGGCGACATCCTGCCGCCCGGTGTCGTCAACATCGTCAACGGCTTCGGGGTCGAAGCCGGCAAACCCCTCGCCTCGAGCCCGCGCATTCGCAAGATCGCGTTCACCGGTGAGACGAGCACCGGGCGACTGATCTCGCAGTACGCGAGCGCCAACCTCATCCCCGTGACGCTCGAGCTCGGCGGCAAGAGCCCGAACATCTTCTTCTCCGACATCGCAGACTCCGACGACGCGTTCTACGACAAGGCGCAAGAGGGCTTTGTGCTCTTCGCCTTCAACCAAGGCGAGGTGTGCACGTGCCCGAGCCGTGCGCTCATTCAGAAGCCGATCTATGACTCGTTCCTGTCGACCGTGACCGAGCGCAGCGCGAAAGCCATTCAGGGCAACCCGCTCGACACCGACACCCAGGTCGGAGCGCAGGCGTCGAACGACCAGCTCGAGAAGATCCTCAGCTACATGGACATCGGCAAGCAGGAGGGCGCGAAGGTTCTGCTCGGTGGCGAGCGTGCCGACCTCGGCGGCGACCTCGCCGAGGGCTACTACGTGCAGCCGACCATCTTCGAGGGCAACAACAAAATGCGCATCTTCCAGGAGGAGATCTTCGGCCCCGTCGTCGCCGTCACAAGCTTCGACGACTACGACGACGCCATCTCGATTGCGAACGACACCCTCTACGGGCTCGGGGCCGGCGTCTGGTCGCGCAACGGAAACGTCGCGTATCGTGCGGGCCGCGACATCCAAGCCGGTCGGGTCTGGGTGAATAACTACCACGCGTATCCCGCTGGCGCATCGTTTGGCGGCTACAAGAGTTCGGGCATCGGGCGCGAGAACAACAAACTCGCGCTCGACCACTACCAGCAGACGAAGAACCTGCTCGTCTCGTACTCGGAGAACAAGCTGGGCTTCTTCTAAACCACCAACTCGGCGGCCGGGAAGCGCCAGGAACCTTTCCGGCCGCCGTACCACCCCTACCGCGCTGGTTGAGTAGGTCGCCCGCGGCCGTATCGAAACCCCTAGGAGCCCACAAATGATCAACGCCACAGTCACGATCCCCGGCGAAACCCAGTCGCGTGTCTCTCTCACCCCCGAGGCCGTCGACCTGTTGCGCAAGCTCTGGGGGCAGTACGGCCAGCTGATGTTTCACCAGTCGGGCGGGTGCTGCGATGGCTCCTCGCCGATGTGTTACCCCGAGGGCGACTTCATCACCTCCGACCAGGACGTGCTGCTGGGCACGTTCGACATCGGCGTCGACGAGCCGCAAACAATCAATTTTTGGATGTCGCGTGAGCAGTTCTCCTACTGGAGCCACACCCACCTCACGGTCGACGTTGTCAAAGGCCGGGGGAGCGGCTTCAGCGTCGAGGCGCCGGAGGGGCTGCGCTTTCTGATCCGCTCGACGCTGATGCAGACTCTGGCGCCGTTCGAGTGACGGAGCGAGCGCTTCGCTAATGTCAGCCGCCCGGATGACCCGCGCACGCGGCCGCGTCCCCTACCGTTAGTGAATGAGCAAATTTCTTCTTGCCGCCGTTTCCCTGGGTCTCGCCATGGGACTTGTAAGCTGCACGACTGCGGCACCCGAGCCGGCTCCCGGCACCGAGTCGCAGTCGCCATCGCCTTCTGCGGCAGCCGAGCCCGTCGCGACAGCGATAATTCTGGGTGGCACTGAGATGTCGGTCGAGTTTGATGACGACTCGAGCGAAACCTTCGCATACTCGTCTGACCCGGCCCCGGCAATCGCCGCACTCTCCGAGGCCATCGGCGCCGAACCGACGGTGTCGCAGTACGACACCTGCTGCCTTCCCTCGCACACACTCACCGAGTGGGACGCCATCACGATCATCACCGATTACGCCTTCTTGCCGGCGGGGCAGCAGTTCTCCGTGACGTTCGCGGCATCTACCGCGGGGTCTCTCGCACTGCGGACTATCGATGGTGTAGTCGTCGGTGACTCGCTCGAGCGCTCGCTCGCGGCGATCGAGGGTGAAGAACACATCGAGCTGAAGTTCGACGGCTTCGACTTCGACACGATCGCCTACGAGATCACGCGGGAGTCCGACAAGCTCGACGACTGGGGTGGTTTTATACGTCTTGAAGACGATGTCATTGTGACAATCGCCTCGCCGATCCTGTACGACGCGACGAAGGACTAGCTGGCAATCAGGAGAACCCAGCGGCCGACGACATCGCCTGGGGCGGCGCAACCGACGCGAAAGACGGCGTCGGACTGCTAGCCAGCGGTCGTTGGTGTCGGCGGCACAGGGCAGACTGGGAGCGTGTACGTTGTCCTCGCCAGAACGCCCGACGGTATCGTCGCTCACCGCCTCGACGAGAATGCGCGTCCGGCCGACGAGCCAGAGTTCATCGACGAAGAAGACCTCGCCGACTGGGCCGACCTTGAGAACGACGAGTCGAACCCGCGCTGGGTGTGGGACGACTCGCGCAAGTGGTACCCCCAGCTGCTCGAGGGCGGCGTGCGCATCGGGCGCTGTGTCGACCTGCGGCTGAGCCACAACATCCTGCGACTGAGTGCGCTGACGGCCGGTTCGCGTCTCGCGCTGGCGCCGGTTGGCCCGTGGGACTCGACGATTCCCCTCGACCTCGCGCCGCAGCCTGTCGCAGACCCGCACGAGTCACTCTTCGATTTTCACGAGGCCGCGGGCATCAACGAGCCCGACCCGGTTGCGGAGTTTCTGCTGCAGCGCGAGGCGATTGCGCAGAGCGCTGACCCCAACCGCTTGAACCTCCTGCTCGCCGCCGAGAGCGCGGGTGGGCTCGTGGCCGTCGAGATGAAGCACGGCGGTCTGCCGTGGGATGCCGACATCCACCGTTCCATGCTCGCGTCGACGCTCGGGCCGCGTCCGGCGAACGGTGAGCGCCCGGCCGCCCTCGAGGCCCTGCTCACCGAAATGCGCGCCGCGTTGGATGGCGCCGAGATCAACCCCGATTCTCCCGCAGAGCTACTCAAGGCCCTGCGCCGAGCCGGGATTGCTGCCGAATCCACCCGCTCCTGGGATCTTCAGGAGATCAAGCACCCCGTCATCGAGCCTCTGCTCAAGTACAAGAAGCTTTCGCGCCTGATGACGGCGAATGGATGGCACTGGCTCGACACCTGGGTCGTTGATGGCCGTTTCCGGCCCGACTATGTTCCCGGTGGCGCCGCGACGGGTCGCTGGGGCGCAAGCGGCGGCGGTGCGTTGCAACTGCCGAAGCAGATTCGTGGCGCCGTTGTTGCCGACGAGGACTGGAAGTTTGTCGTCGCCGACGCCTCGCAACTCGAACCGCGCATTCTGTCGGCGATGAGTGCCGACCGTCGCATGGCCGAGGCTGGGCGAGGTGACCTCTATGAGGGCATCGTTGCGACGGGAGCTGTCGCGACCCGCGCGGAGGCCAAGCTTGCTCTGCTTGGCGCGATGTACGGTGCGACGACGGGTGAGTCGGGCCGACTGATGCCGCGACTCGCACAGGGGTTTCCGCAGGCCATCGCGATGGTCGAATCAGCGGCGCGCGCGGGGGAGCGCGGCGAGGTCGTCTCGACGCAGCTCGGTCGCAGTTCGCCGCTGCCCAGTAGTGCGTGGCAAGACATCCAGGCTGCCGCGAACATTGACGCGGCATCCGAGGCTCGTGCACGCAGTCACTCGCGCAGCTGGGGTCGTTTCACTCGCAACTTCATAGTGCAGGGCACGGCAGCCGAGTGGGCGCTGTGCTGGATGGCGAACCTGCGCAACGCGCTCTGGACGCTCACGGATGGCTCGCTCACCGACGGCCCGCACCTCGTGTTTTTTCTGCACGACGAGGTAATCGTGCACACTCCGGCGGAACTCGCCGACGAGGTTGTCGCGCTCGTGCGTAAGGCTGCTGCCGACGCCGGGCGGCAAATCTTCGGTGCGCTGCCCGTCGACTTCCCCGTGACGGCTGTCACCGTCGACAACTACGGAGACGCGAAGTAGCCAGCCCCGCTGGTCGAGCGCCCCGGTGGTCGAGCATGTCGAGACCAGGCCGAGCGAAGCCGAGGTCTTGCCCAGCCAGCTCACGCCATACTCATCCGCCGCGCCGACACCTTCGCCGGACGCGTGAGTAGCCAGCTGCCCGCGGCGATGACGATCGGCAGCCCGATCACCGTGATGCCGATCTGCAGCCACGGCGGAGCGAACGGCATGTGCGGGTTGGCGCTGATCGCGAACGACGGAACGAGTCCGATGACGGCGCCGACGACTGTGCCAAAACCGGCGATGATGAGGGCCTGCCAGAAAGCGAAGCTACGGCGCACCCTCGGGCTCGCGCCGAGCGCGGCGAGAGTGGCGTCATCCTGTCGTCCATCAAAACGGGCGAGACCAATAGCTACCGCCGACGCGGCGATGGAGATGAGGGCGCTGAGCGCGAGGAGCGCCCAGGCGAGTGCTGTCGCATACTGCGGCGGACCACTTTCGATCGAAGCATAGACCCCGCCCTGACTATTGCCCGGCAAAGAATTGAGGGCGGCATTGAGCGCATCGGTTTGATCGCGTGTCGGAACCTGCGGCGTGTCGGCGACCACCTGTCCGGGCGAATAATCAAGGTCGAGGGCATCGGCCGTTGCGGACGAGATGAAGACTCCGTAGTTGACGGGGTGTGACGGCTTGTCGACGACAGCGTCAAGCCCCGCAGTTCGCAGGGGTGCACCCGTCGGCTTCGCATACGCAGCTTGAACGGCGTCGACGCCCTTCCACCACGTGATGGTAAACGTGTCGTTCTCGACGTACTGCGAATAGAGCGCAACCGCGCCGCCCGAGCGCAGCGACTCGACGGCTGCTGCGCTTGGTTCGCGGCCGAGAACAAGAGCCAGGTCGCGAGCGTCGCCGACGAACAGGTGTCCATCCGCGGCCCCGCTGAGTCCCAGAAACCTCTGCAGACACCTGTCATCGGCATTGAGCTCGTAGAACTCGCTCGAGGAGCCGTTGGCGACCTCTTCGTCAAAGTCAGGGGATCGCGGGTCGGTGGGGCACAGGTTCGCTTCGGGAACCGTCGGTACGGCCACCACATCTTCGGCCACTATGGGGGTGCCGTCGTCTTCGTAGCCGAGCTCGAACGGATCGGCGACGCTCGAAAGTATGCGCACGTTGTCGGAGCCCAGTGACGACTTCAATGCCTGCACGACAGCGCCAGAGTTCTCGTAGGTCTCGACGGACGCGAGCTCACTCCCCGGCTCGCTCACCCAGTACCGCAGGTTCACCGACACCTGCCCGAGCTTGGCAGTCCAGCCATGTTCACGCCGAGAGTTCTCCTGTCCGGCCGAAATCAGGCACATGGCGATGACTGCGACGAACACCGTTGTCATAATCGCGGCCAGTGCAGGCACTGCGCGACTCGGGTTGCGGGCAGCATCGCGCGACGCGAGTCGGGATCCGATGCCGCGTCGAGACAGCACACGCGAAATGCCGCGCAGCAGCAACGGCCCACACAGAACGAGCCCGAGCTGGGCGAGAATCGGCCCAGCGATCATCATCGCGATGGGCAGCGCGAGCAGCGGGTGCCCGTTGGCTATGCCGCGCCCGGCCTCAATGAGGATGGCGAGTAGAACACCTCCAATGAGCGTGAGGGCAAAGCCGACGATCATCATGACGAGCCCAATTGCTGGCGTGCGCTTGCTCGCGGCCGGCGGTTTTCGTGCACCGCGCAGGGCAGCGACGATGTCGAATCGCGATGCATTGCGCGCGGGAACGAGCGAGGCAATCCACCCGATGAGCACGGCGAACACAACACAACCGAGAAGCGCGAGCCACGGCACGTGAAAGCCGTAGTACTGCGTCGCGCTGCCATCGGCCGTCACAGCCATAAACGTGAAGGCACCGGTCACCCCGACGAGGCAGCCGAGCAGCCCACCGATCGCCCCGAGCACAATGCCATTAGCGGCGAGAATCCGGAAGAGCAGGCGTCGAGGTGCTCCAACGCTCGCGATTGTGGCGAGCGCGCGCTGCTGTTGACGGGCGGTCACGGTAAACGCGGCGCCCGCGAGCAGGATGACCTCGAAGGCCGCAAAAGCCGCGACCATCGCGACGATTGCGAAAAGACCGAGGTTGTTGTTGTCGTAGCCCTGCACATTGACGGCTGGCGGGCCATGAGTGAGCACCTCGCGAGAGATCGCGATGATTCCCTGACTGTTGAGTTCTTGAACGTCGCTCCAACTGAGCGCGAGGTCGGGCAGCGCGTAGTACACGTCCCAGGGTTCCTGAGCCGTCGGCCCGGAGATCGCTCCGTTGCGTGCGAAAAAGAGCTCTTCCGAATCCGCGTGGGTCTGGTCGTCGAGCACCCCGACGATTGTCATCTCGGCGGGCGCGGGCGACTGGAATAACACAGTGTCGCCGACTTTCGCGTCGAGCCGCGGCAGCAGTGACGCCGTGACCATCACTTCGCGGTCTGTGCGTGGTCCGCGCCCCTCGATGACGTCAAATCGTCCAGCGAGCGATGGATGCCACGACTCACCCTCGAGCACGTCGAAATTCGCGCTGCCCGCGGCAGTCGTCGCCGTGACAGAGCTCGACCCGAGGGTGATGATGCGCGTGCCGATTGGCAACACTGACGCGGGAGTTTTCAGCTCGCCCGTGACCTGCTCGGAATCCATGTGGCCGAGACTCTGTGGATCCTGTACAAGGGTCGTCGTGGGCGGGCTCACAACGATCAGCTGAGCCTCTGATTCGCCAAGAATCGTCGTGAGTCTCTCGTCGAGCGTCGGGTTTGTGCTGTCGTAGACGACGGCGATCGCGGCAAGCCCGGCGACGGGAAGCGCCACCATGCTCGCGATGAGCACGCTCCTGCCGATCGACCGAAGGCTTGACCGTGCCGCGATCTTGAGCGCGAGGCGGTGGCTGGCCTTTCTCTCGGAGCTCACGGCGTGGCCAGAAGCACGTTGACGTTCTGCTGCGCGCTCTCGTCGATGATGCGTCCGTCACGCACAAAAACGATGCGGTCGGCCCAAGCCGCGTGCCGAGCGTCGTGAGTGACGAGAATGCCGCCCGCACCGGCATCCACTCGTCGACGCAGCATACGCAGCACGACCTCGCCGGTTGTGCTGTCGAGAGCGCCGGTCGGTTCGTCGGCGAGGATGATGCGGCGAGTTCCGACAACCGCGCGCGCAATCGCGACCCGCTGCTGCTGGCCACCGGAAAGGTCATCGGGGTAGTGATCGGCACGGTCGGTCAGCTCGACCGAAAGAAGCGCGTCGAGTGCTGCGCTGCGGGCCTTGCGTCGCCTCCACCCGTCGAGCTCGAGCGGCAGCATCACGTTCTCGAGCGCAGTGAGCGCTGGCACAAGGTTGAAGTCCTGAAAGACGAAGCCAAGCGTGCGCCGGCGCAGTGCCGCGACACCGGCGGCCGACATGGTCGAGAGCCAGGTGCCTTCGATGATGACCTCGCCGCTCGTGGGTTTTGTGAGTCCGCCCGCGATTGTCAGCAGGGTCGACTTACCTGATCCGGAGGCGCCCATAATCGCGACGAGTTCGGCGGGGTTGACGGTCAGATCCACACCGCTGAGCGCCGTGATTGCTGTTTCACCCTTGCCGTACTGCATCGACACCCCGTCGAGCTGCAGCAGCGCGGTCACGACTGCACCTTTGCGGGGCGACCGCGCTTCGGTACGGCCGTGTTGAGCGGAGCGGGCGCGAGCCCGGCAGCAGCGGCGCGAGCGAGCCGTGTCTCCGAGTGGTCGAGCCAGCGCACCTCGGCTTCCGCAGCGAAGATGAGCGAGTCGAGAACCAGGAGCCCGGCAAGTTCGTCGGACGACTCGGGGTCGTCGGTGGCGTTTTTGGCTCTCGTGAGTTGCTGAAGTGTTGAGAGCGTTGCAGTGCGCTGAATTTGGATGACGCGAGCGATGTCGACGCCCGGCAGCGTGACGGCGATCGCGAGCTTGATCGCGAGTTCGTCACGCGTAGCGCCCGAGCGCACAACGGGGGAGCCGAGCCAGGCGGCGACTTCTTCTGATCCGGCGGGCGTGATCGCGTAGTGGATCTGCCCGTCGGCGTCGATCTCCGACCGCGCGACGAGCCCGTCGCGCTCCAGTCGTTCAAGGGTCGAGTAGATCTGGCCGACGTTGACGGGCCAGGTCGATCCGGTGCGACGGTCGAACTCCGCGCGCAACTGGTAGCCGTAGCACGGCCCCTGATCGAGGATGGCAAGCAGGCTCTGACGAATCGACATGGGCACTCCAGTAATGACTACTCGGTATTGATATACCGAGTATATGCATACCGAGGATGCGGTTGTCTACTATTCGTCGATCTGCGCGCGCGCCGCTTCCTGTGCGGCCTGGCGGTAGACGCCGAGCATGCTGCCGACGTAGCCCGCCGCAGAGAACGTCACAGAGTCGCGTTGCGCTCCACCAGACAAAGCCTTGAGAGCATCGGTGGATGTCACGAGCTCGACGATCGCGTCGGCGAGACCCGCGGCATCCGGGGTCGAACTCAGGTGCCCGCTGTCGCCAAGGCCCTCGCGCAGTTTCGCGTCGCAGAAGAGCACCCCGCGATAACGAGAGACTGCCTCTGCGATCGTCATGGGCTGGTTGTCGAACCCGTTGGAGGTGAGCGCAACGAGAGCCGCGCCATCCATGAGCATGATTACCGTGTTGTGATCGAGCGAGCCGTGGACAACGAAGTTGGGATGCGAAGCGGTGAGGGCTCGCACGGCATCGAGTTCGCTGCCGTCTCCGACGAAGTCAACGCTGAAGCCGTTGTTGGTGCGCGCGAGGGCGTCGATGACCGCTTCAGCGAAGACGAGCGGCCGCTTCTCGGGCTCGCAGCGCGCGACCCAAAGGATGCGGGGGTGCGCAGCCTGCTCGTCGGTGAGAAGCTGCGCGGGCCGAGGCGAGCGTGCAATGGGGTTGGGCACAACCTGCACGGCGCGCTCGAGTCCGGCCGCGATCAGGTCTGCGCGTTGGTGCGCCGATGGCGAGACAACAACGTCGGCGCGCTGGGCGAGGCGCAACGTGAGGTTGCGCAACAGGTCGTCTGAAGGGCGCCCGGTGTAGCCCATCGTCGCGAATCGCGATTTCGTGATGCGCTCGAGCACAACGCGCATCAGGGGAGCGGCGATTGTGGGGCCGGCGCCCGTGCTCGTCCAGTAGAAGGTGTGAACCGTGTGTACAACGGGCGTGCCGAGCTCGTTTGCGGCGGTCACGGCCGCGTGCGCTAGCCCGAACTCGGTCTGCGGGTGCACGACCTGGATGCCTTCGGCGTAGAAGAACTCGGCGAGCTGGGTCACAAGCTTGCGCGTGTTGCGAATAACCGGCAGCAGCAGGCCGGGAACAGTGAACGCCGCGGGGATGGCGAGGTCGAGGCCCTCGACCCGTCCGCGCGTACGTGACACCGCGGCGACGAGGTATACAACGTGGCCCTGCTCTTCGAGAGCGGCCTTCTGTTCGAGCATTGAGCTCTGCGCACCGCCGACATAGTCGAGAAAAAAGTCACTCACAATGGCGACGCGCATGGAGCTCCTTCGAAACGATTATCCGTGTCGAGAATAACAGCCTTGTTATTCTCCAGTTTGATCGGGCATAATGCACCTAACTAACTTCATAAAGCAGTCACACAACCGTTCACAGGTCGATGGGGAAGTCGCACCTAATCGAACGGAGAAAACAGTGACTGCATCAAACGCTCGCGGAGTGCTTTTTGTGCACTCTGCTCCTCGCGCGCTCTGCCCGCACATCGAGTGGGCAGCTGGACGCGCCCTTGAACGCGCCGTGAACTTCCAGTGGGCCGACCAGCCCGTGCTCAAGGGTGCCCAGCGCACCGAGTTCTACTGGGAGGGCCCGCAGGGCACCGGCGCTGCGATCGCCTCCGCGCTGCGCGGCTGGGAGCACCTGCGTTACGAAGTGACCGAAGACCCGTCGGCGGGCTCCGATGGCGGTCGCTGGATGCACACGCCCGATCTTGGTGTCTTCTTCGCCCAGACCGACTCGGTCGGCAACATGGTCATTCCCGAAGACCGACTCCGGTCTGCAATGGAACTCGCTGGCTCCAACGCCCTCGAGCTTCACCGTGAACTCCGACTCGTGCTTGGCCAGGCCTGGGACGACGAACTCGAAGCATTTCGACACGCGAGCGCCGACAACCAGGTCGTGTGGCTCCACAAGGTGGGATGAGGACAGCATGGCAATGTCACTGCAGAAAGAACTCGAACTCCTCGTTGATGAAGTGGCGCCCCCACTGATCGACCTCGACCAGCTCGACAGGCTCGTCATCGAGGATGAAAATCCCGAGGCGTTTGACGGCGAGTGCACGCAGCACTCTTCGTGTATGCCGGTCTTCGTGAGTCGATTCGACTGGAATTAGTCGCACCACCACTTGACGATCCACCCGGCAACGGGTTTCGATGGAGCATGAGCTCGCTCACCGTCACGCGCACGCTACAGGCCTCGCCAGAGCGCGTCTGGGCAGCGCTCACAACACCACAGATCGCCAACTGGCTCTGGCCCAGCGCGTGGAACACCCGCGCCGAGGCCGATCTTCGTGTCGGCGGCAGTTATTCAATCGGCTCGGATGTCGCGGGGCTCGTGGTCTCGGGCACCTACGTTGTGGTCTCGCCGTTTCGCCGGGTCGTGCAAACCTGGCGATGGGATGGCGAAGAGCAAGAGACGCTCGTGACAATCACCCTCGAGCTCACCGACTCTGACGCAACCGATCTCACGATCGTTCACGAGCGCTTTCACTCGCCAGAAGAGCGAGAAAACCACGTGCAGGGCTGGATCGACTGCCTCGAGCGCCTGCCGTGGTTTCTCGCGTAACTGGCTAGTTGTAGCTGGCTAGTTGTAGCTGCGGAACGCCGCGACGGCGTTGTGGCCGCCGAAACCGAACGAGTTCGAGAGTGCGAGCAGCGGTCCGTCGCCCAGCGCGCGGGCCTTTGTCACAACGTCGAGCACAATAGCCGGATCCTGCTCGGTGAGGTTGATCGTCGGGGGAGCCGTGCGTGTGTGCAGCGCGAGGATCGTGAAGATTGCCTCAAGGGCACCGGTTCCACCGAGAAGGTGGCCGGTGGCCGCCTTCGTGGCGGAAACAGCGATGTTCGGCAGGTGGTCGCCGAAGACGCGCAGCAGAGACTTGTACTCCGCGACATCCCCCACCGGTGTGCTTGTGGCGTGTGCGTTGACGTGATTGACGTCTTCTGGGCGAGCGCCCGCCTGCTCGAGAGCGTTCTTCATGGCACGGGCCGCTGCGTTGCCCTCTGGATCGGGAGCGGTGATGTGGTACGAGTCGCTTGTCACAGAGCCGCCAGCGACCTCTGCGTAGATGCGGGCGCCGCGAGCGAGAGCGTGCTCTTCGGTCTCCATAACGATTGTTGCCGCGCCCTCACCGAGAACGAAGCCGTCGCGGGTGACATCGAACGGTCGTGATGCCGTTGCGGGGTCGTCGTTGCGCTTCGAGAGCGCCTGCATCGCGGCGAAGGCGGCGATGGGAAGCGGGTGAACAACTGCTTCGGTGCCACCGGCGAGAACGACGTCGGCGAGTCCCTGCTGCAGGTGGTCGTAGGCGTTGGCGATCGCTTCGGTGCTCGAGGCGCAGGCCGAAACGTCTGTACGGGCGAAGGCGCGACTCGGGATGGCCATGCTCACCGCTGCTGCTGCCGCATTGGGCATCAGCATCGGGATGGTCATCGGGAGAACGCGGCGGGGGCCTTTTTCCTTGAGCGTGTCCCACGCGTCGAGAAGGGTCCAGAGTCCACCGATGCCGGTGGAGTAGTCGACGCCAACACGAACGGGATCGATGTCGTCGCCGAAGTTTGCGTCGGCCCACGCCTCGCGGGCAGAGATGAGGGCGTACTGAGCCGAGGGGTCGAGGCGCTTGTACTCGACGCGCTCGAGAACTTCTTCTGGGCGAACGAGTGCCTGGCCGGCGAATGTCACGGGCAGGTCGTGCGCGGCAACCCAGTCGGCCTCGATGGGCCGGATGCCGGACTTGCCGGCGAGCAGGGCGTCCCAGGATGACTGGGCGGTACCGCCGAGGGGCGAAGTCGCGCCAATGCCGGTAACTACGATTTTCTTGGTCATGACAACATTCCTCGGTGGCTCAAACGTGTGGGGGCAACGGCGTTCGCGGGCGGCCGGCTGTGTCAGCCGGCCAGCCGCGATCGTGTGGCTTTAGGCCTGTGCTGCGGTGATGAAGCTGACGGCGTCGCCGACGGTCTTGAGGTTCTTGACCTCTTCGTCGGGGATCTTGACGTCGAACTTCTCTTCAGCGTTGACAACGATCGTCATCATCGAGATCGAGTCGATGTCGAGGTCGTCGGTGAACGACTTACCCAGCTCAACCGTGTCGGTTGCGATGCCGGTCTCGTCGTTGATGAGCTCGGCCAGGCCGGCGAGAACTTCTTCGGTGGACAGTGCCATTGTTTTTCTCCTAGGGGTGTCGTTTGACCGTGTGCAAGTTTAGGGCAGTCGCGACCCTTGTGGGTCGCGGCGCTCAGGGGAGTACTACTACCTGGGCGCCAAAGACGAGTCCGGCGCCGAAGCCGATCTGCAGCGCGAGACCGCCGCTGAGCTCGGGGTGCTCTTCGAGCAACCGGTGTGTAGCAAGGGGGATGGATGCGGCTGACGTGTTACCGGTGGTCGCGATATCCCGTCCGATGATCACGGACTCTGGCAGACCCAGCTGCTTCGCGAACTCGTCGACGATGCGCATGTTGGCCTGGTGCGGGATAAACGCGGCGAGGTCGTCAACCGTGACGCCAGCGACCTCGAGTGCCTGCTTCGCGGCCTTCGCCATCTCCCAGACCGCCCAACGGAAGACCGTCTGGCCCTCCTGGCGCAGCGTGGGCCACTCGGACGTTCCGTCGCGGTACTCGGTGAGTGTGGAGTTCATTCCGACGGCACCAGCCTTCGAGCCGTCGGAGCCCCACACGGGAGCGGCGATGCCGGGGAAGTCGCTCGGGCCGACAACAGCCGCGCCGGCGCCGTCACCGAGCAAAAACGAGATGCTGCGGTCGGTTGGGTCAACGATGTCAGAGAGCTTCTCTGCGCCGATGACGAGCGCGTAGTGCGCAGCACCGGAGCGGATGAGTGCGTCGGCCTGGGTGATCGCGTAGCTGAACCCGGCGCACGCTGCGTTGGCGTCGTAGGCTGCCGCAGGGTTCGCGCCGACGCGGTCGGCAACAACTGCCGCCATCGACGGTGTCTGCTGCACGTTGCTGATTGTCGCGACGATAACGAGGTCGATGAGCTCGGCGGCGATGCCCGACTTCTCGATTGCCTCGAGGCCAGCGGTCGTTGCGAGGTCGGTCGCGCTGACGCCGGCGGAGGCGCGGGTGCGGGTGATGATTCCCGTGCGCTGCTGAATCCACTCGTCGCTTGAGTCGATCGGGCCTACGAGGTCATCGTTGGGAACAACGAGGTCGCCGCGCGCCGCACCGTAGCTGTAGATGCGCGTGTACTGCACGCCTGTGGACTGGATGAGGGCTGGGTGGGTCATGCGTCGTCCTTGTCAGAGGCGGAATCAATGAGTGCGAACGCTGCAGCGAGGTCATCGGGGGTCTTGACGGCAACCGTCGGAATACCCTTGAGGCCGCGCTTTGCCAAGCCGACAAGGGCGCCAGCGGGGGCGAGTTCGATGATGCCGGTGACTCCGGCGGCCGCGAAGGCCTCCATGGTCTTGTCCCACCGTACCGGCGACGAGACCTGACCAACGAGCAGCTCGACAAAGTGGGTGCCGCTTGTCACAGCGACGCCGCCCTTGTTTGTCCAGATCGGAAGCGTCGGGTCGTTGACCGTGAGTGTCTTCGAGAAAGCGTCGAGGTGGGCGACGGCGGGCTCCATGTAGTGCGTGTGGAAGGCGCCGGCTACCTGCAGCGGAATAACGCGTGTGCCTGCGACCGGGTTCTCCTTGAGAGCCTCGAGCGCGTCAAGAGCACCGGCGACAACAATCTGGCCGCCGCCGTTGAAGTTTGCGGGCGAGAGACCGAGTTCGGCGAGGCGGGCGAGAAGGTCTTGCTCATCGCCGCCGATGACGGCGCTCATGCCGGTCTGGGTGATCGCTGCGGCGGCGGCCATTGCCTGGCCGCGTTCGCGCACGAAGGCGACGGCGTCGGTCTCGCTGAGGATCCCGGCGGCCGCGGCAGCTGTCACTTCGCCGACCGAGTGGCCGGCTACACCGGCAACCTTGTCGCGACGACCGTCGGCGAAAAGTGCGCTGAGAGTCAGGAGCCCCGCGGCGACGATGAGTGGCTGGGCGACTGCCGTGTCGCGGATCGTGTCGGCGTCACTCGTTGTTCCGTGAGCGACGAGGTCGAGTCCGACTGAGTCTGAGATGGCGCCGAGCTGATCGCGAAAACGTTCTTCGGCAAGCCATGGCTCAAGAAAACCGGGAGTTTGGGAGCCCTGTCCGGGCGCTACGACGACAATCACGGTGTCTATCCTGCCAGCCATCGGCCGCACGGTGCTGTATCTACCGCACTGAACTCAGCGTGTTTCGTTGGAGCGAGTCCACAATGTGTCTCCGGTCACTTCGGAAATTCAGGAGATCGGTGCCGCCGAAACTGCACACCCGCGTATTCGCGTGGGTGACGCGCGCCTCGCACAGCACAACTCCTGAATTTCCGAAATATCAGAGGGATGGATGTCGCGGCTCGTGCCGTGCCCGGCACGGGTTAGTCCGCAACCGGCATAAACCGCAGCCCCGACCCCGGCACAGCCTGCGCGAGCTGCCACAGGTGCGCCTCGGCGACGACGCCGATGATCGGGTAGCCACCGGTAACCGGGTGGTCGGCGAGGAACACGATGGGCTCGCCCGACGGGGGCACCTGGATGGCTCCGACG
>Ga0247805_1000355_pt1 | contig 24777 bp, 20 predicted proteins | sample UWRJL044104R1_FD_180930 | JGI IMG/M metagenome (GOLD analysis project Ga0247805, IMG submission 180930) | Plant litter microbial communities from Arlington Agricultural Research Station in Wisconsin, United States - UWRJ-L044-104R-1 | ecosystem: Environmental > Terrestrial > Plant litter >... | reverse complement strand
TGCCGGAGCAACTATGTTTCCGCAGCAGATTGGACAGGCAGCCTCTTTCAACCGTCAGCTGGTGCACAGAGCAGCAGAAATTACAGCGTACGAAACTAGGGCAAGCTCAATTCCCTGGGCGTTCTCGCCCCTTTTGGACCTCGGTGCAGACCCACGTTTTCCACGTCAGTGGGAAAGTTTCGGAGAAGATCCGTATCTAATTGCCCAAATGGGAGTTCAGGCTGTAAAAGGTCTGGAAGGCGAACATAATGATGTAGGTAATCCTATTCGTGTGGCTTCGTCCGTTAAACACTTCCTGGGTTACCAGGTACCAGTTTCAGGAAAAGACCGTACACCGGCTTTCATCTCTGACCAGGCTTTAAGAGAGTATCATTTACATCCTTTTAAAGCTGCGATTGATGCGGGCGCAAAAACGATTATGGTGAATTCAGGCCTGATTAACGGTGTCCCAGTTCATGCTAACCCCAAAATTTTAACAGACCTGCTAAAAAAAGAGCTCGGCTTTAAAGGTCTGGTTGTAACTGACTGGGGTGATATCGAAAACCTCTATCAGCGCGACCGTGTAGCTAAAGATAATAAGGAGGCGGTTATGATTGCAATCAATGCTGGGATTGATATGTCTATGGTTGCTTATAATTACGAACCTTTCTGTGATGACCTCGTAGCCCTTGTAAAAGAAGGGAAAGTCTCTATGGAGAGAATCGATGATGCTGTACGCCGGATCCTGACCTTAAAATTCGAATTGAACTTATTTGAAAAGCCGGTCACAAATCCTAAAGATTATCCTGAATTTGGTAGCAAAGCCTTTGAAGACGCTGCCTATCAGGCTGCTGCGGAGTCTTTAACTTTACTTAAAAATAAGGATCAGGTACTACCTTTAAAAGCAGGTACTAAAATTCTGGTTACAGGCCCTAATGCAAACAGTATGCGTACGCTGAATGGCGCCTGGACTTATTCCTGGCAAGGTGAAAAGGTAGAAGAGTTTGCAACGGCCTATCACACGATCCTGAAAGCTATGCAGGACAAAGCTGGTAAAGAGAATGTAACGTATGTTCCGGGTGTCAGCTATAAAATGGATGGTAAGTATTTTGAGGAATACGAAGACCAGCTGGATGCTGCTGTGTCAGCTGCCGCAAATGTAGATGTTATTGTACTTTGCCTGGGTGAAAATTCTTACACTGAAACTCCGGGAAACCTGAGTGATCTGTATATTTCAGAGCTACAGACTAAACTAGCGACACGTCTCGCTGCTACCGGAAAGAAAATAGTTCTTGTTTTAAATGAAGGCCGTCCCAGGGTAATTAGCAAATTCGAACCGCAGATGGCTGCTGTGCTGCAAACTTACCTGCCCGGTAATTTTGGAGGTATAGCTATTGCAGACGTCTTGTTCGGTAAAGTAAATCCGTCAGGCAGACTGCCATATACGTATCCTCAATTCCCGAATGCGCTGTTCACCTACTATCATAAACCATCTGAATCACGTTCAACGACTGAAGGTGTTTACAATTACGATGCAGATTATAACCCGCAATATGTGTTCGGCCAGGGTATGAGTTACACTACATTCGCATACAGCCCGATTAAATTGAGTTCTGAGGTGTTAAAGGCCAATGAAAAACTGACAGTTTCAGTTGAAGTCACCAATACAGGTAAAGTTGCAGGAAAAGAAAGCGTTCTGCTTTTTAGTTCGGATTTAGTCGCAACTTTAATTAGCCCCGATGCGAAAAGGCTACGTGGTTTTGACAAAATTGAACTCCAGCCTGGTGAAACAAAAACAGTGACTTTCCAGCTTAGCCCACAGGATCTGAGTTTTGCACAGGCAGATGGAAAAATAATTACTGAAGCCGGTGAATTCAGCCTGCAAATCGGTAATCAAAAAGTTAACTTTAATTACGTACCCTAATCAAATATCAAATTTCCTGGTACCATCATCAAAACTATTGTCTATGAAGAAATACATTTTATTTGCCGCTGCGATTGCCTTAACAGCCTGTTCAACCAAAAAAACAGGAAATCCCACCGGACATACCGGTACTAAAACGGATATGGAACTCTGGTTAACCACTGGTAACCGCTCATCCCTGCTTGAATTGCAAAAACAACCATTAAATTTTGGTAATGGTGAGGCAGGACTGGCAACAATCACAGTGAATGACCAGAAAAAATATCAGACTATTGATGGTTTCGGTTACACTTTAACCGGTGGAAGTGCCAGCCTGATTAACGGGCTTGACAACAACACAAAGGATGCCCTGCTGAAGGAGCTTTTCTCTCTTGAAGGAAATGGTATCGGTGTAAATTATCTTCGCGTAAGTATTGGTGGTTCCGATCTGAGTGCAGATACTTTTACCTATAATGAGTTACCTAAAGGTCAGACCGATATTAATCAGGACAAGTTCTCCATGGCGGAAGAAATGAAAGACCTGGTTCCTATACTTAAAAAGATCGTGGCATTACAGCCTGATATAAAAATTCTGGGTTCTCCCTGGACAGCACCCACCTGGATGAAAACCAATGGGAGTTTTAAAGGTGGTGAACTGAAGCCTGAGTATTATGTTTCCTATGCTAAATACCTGATCAAATATATTCATGCGATGAAAAAAGAGGGTATTACCATTGATGCAATCACGATTCAGAACGAGCCTCTGCACCCTGGAAATGTACCTAGTATGTATATGGAAGCCAAGACGCAGGCTGACTTTATCAAAAAAGCTTTAGGCCCTGAATTTAAGGCTGCAGGGATTAAAACTAAAATTATTATTTACGACCACAATGCAGACAGACCTGATTATCCGATTGATATTCTGAATGATCCGGAAGCTAAAAAATATGTAGATGGTTCTGCCTTCCATTTATATGGTGGCGACATCTCTGCATTGTCTAAAGTTCATGAAGCACATCCTGACAAAAACCTTTACTTCACAGAACAGTGGGTTGGTGGACCAAGCAAATTCGATGAGGATCTGAAATGGCATGTTTCTACACTAATCATTGGTGCTACACGAAACTGGAGCCGTAATGTACTGGAATGGAATATAGCTGCTGATCCGGCTTATAAACCGCATACAGTTGGTGGTTGTACGACCTGCCTGGGTGCAATAACGATCAGCCCTGAGGTGAGTAGAAATGTGGCTTACTATGTTATCGGGCATGCATCGAAATTCGTTCCTGCCAACTCAGTCAGAATTGAATCTAATCTACCTGAAGCATTACCGAATGTCGCTTTCCTGCGCCCCGATGGTAAAAAGGTAGTTATCGCGGTAAACAATGACCATACTGAAAAACGATTTAACATCGCTGATAAAGACCGTCAGGTAACCGTCAGCTTGCCTGCGGGTGCCGCTGGTACGTTTGTCTGGTAATAAATAATTCAATCCAATAAAAAAGCCGGTCTCTTCCAAAAGAAGACCGGCTTTTTTATATGTTTTAATTTCGTTTATGATTTGAAGGCTAGAAATCTTCAAAACGTTCCCAAAAACCGTCTACTGGTAATTTGGCAAAAATATGCACAGGTTCTTTTTTAACAGGATGTATGAACTGAAGCCTTCTTGCATGCAGGCAGATACTCCCCTTGCGGCTGCCACGGGGATAACCATATTTGTTATCTCCTACAATGGGACATCCCATACTGGCCAACTGTACACGGATCTGATGTGACCGGCCCGTCAGCGGATCTACCTCAAGGAGATAAAACCCACCTAATTCACCAATGAGCTTATAGCTGAGTTCAGCACGCTGACTACCTACAACTTCTTTCTGGTGAGCGGTTACTACGTTGGTCTTTGTATTTTTCACCAGCCAGTGTATTAGCGTAGCGGATAACTGAGGTGGTTTATTACGGACAACTGCCCAATATGTTTTTTTGACTTCCCTATTCTTAAAGATGGCATTCATCCGCTCCAGCGCTTTACTGGTCTTGGCAAACAAAATAACTCCGCTTACCGGGCGGTCCAGCCGGTGAACAACCCCTAGAAAGGCGCTGTTTGGTTTATTATATTTAACAGCGAGGTATTGCTTGACCTTTTCATCCAGCGGCTCATCCTTCGTTTCATCTACCTGTACAATATCTCCTGCTCTTTTAGAAACAGCAATAAGGTGGTTGTCTTCGTAGAGTATATCTTTATCGGTAACAGGCATGTCTTTGGTATTCCTTTATTTTGGTTTTATTTTGTTTCTCTTAGTACTGCTCTTTCTCGTTCGGAAAATCTTTACGCTTTACATCCTGGATATACGATTTTGCAGCTTCCAGAATTCCTTCATATAAATTCGCATACTGACGCAGAAATCTAGGTTTAAATCCCTTGGTTAATCCAATCATATCATTGACAACCAATACTTGACCGTCGCAGTCCGGTCCTGCACCAATTCCAATTACGGGAATCACCAGGCTTTCTGATACTTCTTTGGCCAGAGCAGCCGGAATTTTCTCTAAAACGACAGCGAAACATCCGGCTTCCTGCAGGGCAAGTGCGTCTGTCTTCAACTTTTCGGCCTCCGCTTCTCCTTTTGCCCTCACGGTATAGGTTCCGAATTTATAAATAGATTGTGGTGTCAAACCAAGGTGTCCCATCACAGGAATTCCGGCAGTAATAATCCGCTGAATAGAGTCAACGATCTCAGTTCCTCCTTCTAGCTTTACACCATGCGCCCCGGATTCTTTCATGATTCTGATTGCAGAACTTAATGCTTCTTTACTATTTCCCTGATAAGATCCGAAAGGCAGATCTACCACTACAAATGCTCGTGTCGCACCTCTTACTACACCCTGCGCATGATAAATCATTTGATCCAGGGTAATAGGCAGGGTCGTCTCATGACCTGCCATAACATTGGAAGCTGAATCTCCAACCAGCAATACATCCAATCCGGCATCATCCAGAACAGTTGCCATTGAATAATCATATGCAGTTAACATAGAGATCTTCTCCCCGCTTGTCTTCATCTCCTGAAGGATGTGGGTCGTAATACGCTTCACTTCTTTGTGTATAGACATATATTTCTAATTAAGCTACCAAAATTAGCGTATTCAGCCGAGAATCGAACGCCTTCGGTAGTTTTTCTGGGCCAATGCAGCATGTCCGCATATTCGTTCAAAAAAAAATATGAAAAGCCTGTTCAAAATCATATCTTTGTATCCCGAAATGAAGGGGTTATACAACACCATATCTGTAAATCAGCTCAGCGCTTACAATCGCGCAATTCCTCTTTCATTAATCCCTTTTTTAATCTTTATTTTTCATTTTAATTACAATGACTAACTACACCAAGTTACCTGCGATCCTGTTATTGGCAGATGGCACTGTTTATCACGGTAAAGCTGCCGGTAAAATCGGTACTACAACGGGAGAGATTTGTTTTAACACAGGTATGACGGGTTATCAGGAAGTTTTCACTGACCCTTCTTATTTCGGACAAATTATGGTCACTACGAATGCCCATATTGGTAATTATGGTATTCACAAGGAAGAAGTAGAATCTGACTCTATCAAAATTGCAGGTCTTGTTTGTAAAAACTACAACATTGGCTACAGTAGAAAAGAGGCTTCGGAATCTATCCAGGACTATTTCCAGAATGAGAACATTGTCGGAATCTCAGATATCGACACCCGCGCACTGGTTCGCAAGATCAGAGATCAGGGAGCCATGAACGCTATTATCTCCTCTGAAATTACCGATATCGAAGAATTGAAAAGCAGATTGGCAGCAGTCCCTGAAATGGATGGCTTAGAACTATCTTCTCAGGTTTCTACTAAAGAACCTTATTTCTTCGGCTCTCCTGATGCAACTTTAAAAGTAGCTGCGCTGGACTTCGGCGTGAAGAAAAATACACTTCGTAATTTCGTAGAGAGAGATATCTATGTACAGGTCTTCCCTGCAAAAACATCTTTCGAAGAAATGGAAAAATGGGGTGCTGATGGTTATTTTGTATCTAACGGTCCTGGTGACCCTGGTGCAATGCCATATGCTGTTGAAACTGTAAAAAGCATTCTTGCAGCAGACAAACCATTATTTGGGATCTGCCTTGGCCACCAGTTACTGGCGCAGGCTAATGGTATCGGAACAATGAAAATGTTCAACGGACACAGGGGCTTAAATCACCCGGTGAAAAATATAATCAGAAACCAGTGCGAAGTTACTTCACAAAACCATGGTTTCGGTGTTATTCCAGAAGATGTCAGAAGCTCTGACAAAGTAGAAATTACACATATTAACCTGAATGACCAGAGCATCGAAGGAATTCGTGTAAAAGGTAAAAAAGCATTCTCAGTACAGTATCACCCGGAGTCTTCTCCAGGCCCGCACGATTCGCGCTACCTGTTTGACGAGTTTGTAGATGTGATCACTGGCAAACTGAGCTGGTAACAAGGAATACAATCATTATACAGCCATTTTTAGAAGGAAGTGATCACGGTCACTTCCTTTTTGTTTTAAACCTTGTTACATTTATGCTATGGATCAACCTCATGCGATAATCAGTGTACGCAATCTGATCAAAAATTACGCAGATTTCAATGCGGTAAAAGGTATAAGCTTTGATGTTTATAACCATGAAATATTCGGTCTGCTAGGACCAAACGGTGCCGGAAAAACTACCACACTGGAAATTATAGAAACGCTGCGGGAAAAAACTTCCGGCGAAATTTACGTTGATGGTCTGTCAGTAGATAAAGATGCGAATGCTATCAAAAGAATTATTGGCGTTCAGCTGCAGGCGGCGGGCTATTACCCGAACCTGAATCTCGTAGAGCTGCTGGAGCTCTTTGCGGGCCTTTACGGAGTGAAGGTAAAGCCAATGGAAATGCTCGAAAAAGTTAACCTTCAGGACAAAGCGAAAGCGAAATACAAGGCATTATCCGGCGGGCAGAAACAACGCTTCTCTATAGCGACTACCCTGCTCAACTCTCCTAAAATTATTTTTCTTGATGAACCGACAACCGGACTTGATCCGCAGGCACGCCGTAATCTCTGGGATCTGATTTCAGAAATCCGAGATCAGGGGACAACTATTGTACTCACTACACATTATATGGATGAGGCGGAACAGCTGTGTGATCGCGTCGCTTTTGTAGAAAGCGGAAAGATCATCGCACTGGATTCTCCGGATAACCTGATTGACCAGCTCATCAGTTCTGGTTTTGAACGTAAAAAAGAGGTAAAGAAAGCAAACCTCGAAGATGTCTTCATTAATTTAACCGGCCAGCAGTGGCGCGAAGGCTAAGCAGCCTATTTAATTTCTATAATGAATAAACCATACAATCATACTACAGCTACGCTTGCGCTCGCGAAAGCTAGTTTCCGCTCTATCATGCGCAGTCCTTCTGCCGTAGTCTTTACACTTGCTTTTCCATTAATCTTTATTCTTGTCTTTGGATTTCTTGGTGGCGGGGGTGTTAAAGTAGATCTCGCTGTTGCACCCGGTTCAGATGTACAGAATCCGGTTATGCAGGCATTAGAAAACACAGCTGTGATCAGACTGATCAAAGATAAAAATAATGACGAAATCCAAAATGAGCTGGAAAAAGGTCATTATGCGGGCGTAATCAACATTCAGAAAAGCGGTATTGAAAAGCCTGAATATCTGGCAAATGTGAGCTATAGCGCCGCATCAATAGATAAGGGAAATATCCTTAAATCGGTTTTAAATAATCTGATGTACACCCTGAATTCCAAGGATCTCAAACCTGCTGTTGCAGAAATTCGCGAGAGCACAGTTCAGGGAAGAACCTACAGAACTATTGACTTCATCCTGCCCGGACAATTAGGGTTTTCGTTGTTGAGCACGGGTGTTTTTGGTACAGCCTTTGTATTTTTCAATTTGCGACAGACCCTGGTTATCAAACGTTTCTTTGCTACGCCGGTACGCCGTTCCAGCATTATTCTGGGTGAAGGACTTGCCAGGATCGGTTTCGCGCTGTTGGGTGCAGTTTTTATTATCGTCGTTGGTCATTTCTTTTTTAATTTTACGCTGATCCATGGTGTCACTACCGTATTAAACATGCTGATTCTATCCATAATAGGCCTTGTAGTTTTTATGGGTTTTGGATTTGTAGTATCAGGAATTGCCAAAAGTGAGAGTACAATTCCGCCTATCTCCAATATAATCACCCTCCCTCAATTCCTGCTTTCCGGTACTTTTTTCTCTATTGATAATTTCCCTTCATGGCTGCAACCAATCAGCAAGGCACTGCCACTCACCTATCTGAACGATGCGATGAGACTAATTGCTTTTGAAGGTGCAGGACTGTGGGATGTAAGGCAACAGATACTGATTATGCTGATCTGGGGTATTGGTATCTACGCGCTGGCAGTCAAAGTGTTTAAATGGGAATAATTTTATCCTCAATTCCAAGCCTTTAAGTCTAAATTTTATTTTAACTTTGAACATAACCTAGTAATTGTAATATTTACACTAAGGATATAAAACAACTTAAAACAAATCAAATGAGTTTAATTATTGATGTTCATGCAAGGCAAATCCTCGATTCACGAGGTAATCCTACTGTTGAAGTAGAAGTAATCACTGAAAATGGCCAGATGGGCCGTGCTGCCGTACCTTCTGGTGCAAGTACTGGTAAACATGAGGCTGTTGAGCTCAGAGACGGAGATAAAAACGTCTACATGGGTAAAGGAGTACTTAAAGCAGTTGAGAACGTTAACAAGAAAATTGCTAAAGAACTGCAGGGTATCGATGTTTTCGAACAAAACCTGATCGATAAAGCTATGATCGACCTTGATGGGTCTGAAAATAAAGGAAACTTAGGTGCTAATGCAATTTTAGGCGTTTCACTTGCGGTAGCTAAAGCAGCAGCACAAGAAAGCAGACAACCATTATACCGCTATATAGGTGGTGTAAATGCAAATACATTACCTGTTCCGATGATGAACATTCTGAATGGCGGTGCCCATGCAGATAACAAAATCGATTTCCAGGAATTTATGATCATGCCTTTAGGTGCAAGCAGTTTCTCTGAAGCACTTCAAATGGGTACTCAGGTCTTCCATCACCTGAAAGATGTATTGAAGAAAAAAGGTTATTCAACTAACGTTGGTGATGAAGGTGGTTTTGCACCAAACATCGGTTCAAATGTTGAGGCAATCGAAACTGTACTGACGGCTATCGAAACTGCTGGTTTCACACCGGGTAAAGATATCTGGATCGCTATGGATGCTGCTGCATCTGAAATGTACGATTCAAAAACAAAAACTTATAACTTCCACAAATCTTCAGGCGAGAAATTATCTTCTGATGAGATGGTGAAATACTGGGTAGACTGGGCTAATAAATACCCGATCATCTCTATTGAAGATGGTCTGGATGAAGATGACTGGGCTGCATGGGAAGCATTAACGCTTGCTATCGGTAACAAAGTACAGTTAGTAGGTGATGACTTGTTCGTAACTAACGTAAAACGTTTACAACAAGGTATTGATAAGAGCATTGCTAACTCTATTCTGGTTAAAGTAAACCAAATCGGTTCCCTGACAGAAACTATCAATGCAGTTTCATTAGCTCAGAACAGTGGTTATACTTCAGTAATGAGTCATCGTTCAGGAGAAACTGAAGATACAACGATAGCTGACCTTGCAGTAGCATTAAACTGTGGACAGATCAAAACCGGTTCTGCTTCACGTTCTGACAGGATCGCGAAATACAACCAGTTGATACGTATTGAAGAAGAATTAGGTTCTGCAGCACGTTTCATTGGAAAAGACTTCAAATTCCTGAAAAAATAAGCTGACCTTCAGCATTATAAGGGATTTTAATCCTTTAAAAACATCCGCGAAATACCAGCGGATGTTTTTTTTTATCTATTTCCTGCATAAATGATGTTTTCATGGGTTGAGGAGAGACCGGTAAATCTTTTTTATATGCAAGGCAATTATATTGTACATAAAAAGGAATTTATGTAAGTTTGATACAATGAACAGATTATTCGACATTTTCAGAAACAAATACTTCCTGTCAACCGCAGCGTTTGCGGTATGGATGTTATTTTTCGACAAGAATGATATGCTCTCTCAATATGAATACCGCACAGAAGTCCATAAACTCCAGCAAGAGAAGGATTTTTATGAGATAGAAACCGCCAAGGTAAAAAAGGATCTCAACGAATTGAACACCAATCTCAATACTGCAGAGAAATTTGCCCGCGAAAAGTATTTCATGAAAAAGGATAATGAAGATGTCTTTGTGATTATCCGCGAAGACGCTAAAGACTAGTAGCCGAATTTAGGCAGCGCCAGTTTATACCTTACTACAAATATCCGCAAAGCGAAAATAAATACAATCACCAGGATCTTGGTTACATCCGCTTTCAGGTTAAACTGCAGCAGGGCGAAATAAAGTAACCCTCCACTAATACAAGCAGTCGCGTAGATCTCTTTTCTGAAAATCAGTGGTATAGTGTTCAACAACGTATCCCTGATAATTCCACCGAAACATCCTGTAATCGTTCCAAGGGCAATGCAGATACCCGGGCTGAGCCCAAAGGCTATCCCCTTTTGAATGCCGAGTACCGTAAAAAGTCCGAGTCCCAGTGAATCGAACAGGAAAAGGGTGATCTTGAATTTCTTGATATGAGTTTTGAAAAAGATAGTCAGCAGGGACGTAATCAGAATCAGCAGACAGTAATTCACATCCCGCATCCATTTAACCGGAGTATCGCCAAGCAGCATATCCCTTACAGTACCTCCACCGATAGAAGTCACAAAAGCTATGATCAATACTCCGAACGGGTCAAGACGCCGCTGCATAGCCGCAAATGAGCCTGAAATCGCAAAAGCAATCGTCCCCAGTATTTCAATTGTTTGTGTGGTGGTGAATTCCATATCTTACCCTAATGTGCGAATTAAACCTGATGAAGAAAAAGAAAGCGCATAAAAAAAGGTAAAGCCCCATAATCTATGAAGCTTTACCTTTTTTATATTAATTCGAGCCTATAACATTCCGCCGCAAACAGACAGTACTTGTCCGGTTACATAAGCACTCATATCGGACGCTAAGAATACACAGACATTAGCCACATCTTCGGCTTCTCCGGCACGTTTCAATGGAATACCATCTTCCCAGCCTTTAACCACTTTAGGATCGAGTACTTCAGTCATTTCTGTTCTGATAAAGCCAGGAGCCACGACATTTGTACGGATATTTCTCGAACCCAGCTCTTTAGCAACTGATTTAGAAAAACCGATAATTCCTGCCTTTGAAGCCGCATAATTAGCCTGCCCCGCATTACCCTGAACACCAACTACAGAACTTAAATTGATAAATACACCCTTCCGGTTTTTCATCATAATTTTCGAAGCTGCCTTAGTCACATTAAATACAGATTTAAGGTTCACATTCAATACATCATCCCAGTTCTCTTCGCTCATACGCATCAGTAAACCGTCTTTCGTAATCCCTGCATTGTTAACTACAATGTCAAGTGTTCCAAAATCTGCAATGATATCAGCAATCAATTTTTCAGCTTCATCAAATTTAGATGCATCGGAACGATACCCTTTTACCGTTGTACCGTATGCCTGAAGTTCTTGCTCTAAAGCCTGCCCTTTCTCGACAGAAGATAAATAAGTAAACGCTACATGAGCTCCCTGCTCCGCAAATTTCTCCGCGATCTTACGGCCAATCCCTTTAGAAGCACCAGTAATCAATGCTGTTTTTCCTGCTAATAATTTCATTCGTATATTTTTTTAATCTATGCTGATTCTGCGACCACCACATTTTCAATTAGTTTATTTCAGTATGCCGTTTGCCAGCAATTAAATAGCCGGCTCCTGCTGACTAAGGCAGTGAAAGCTTCCTAGTCCCCAGATGATGTCAGTCGAATCAATACCAACAACTTCCCTATCGGGAAATGCCTGACGGATAATTTCCAATGCAGGTTCGTCATTTACATCACGAAAAGTAGGTACAATTACTGCAGCATTTGCAATATAGAAATTTGCATAGGAAGCAGGTAACCTTGTATCTTCATAAATCACAGGTGAAGGCATAGGTAACTTTAGAATGTGTAAAGGCTCTCCATTTAATAAGCGCATAGCCTTTAACTCTTCCAGGTTTTCCTGAAGCAAGAGATAATTCTCATCAAGAGGATTAGATTCAACCACAGTTAATACCGTATTAGCGTTTACAAATCTGGTGATATCATCAATATGCCCATCAGTGTCATCACCGACAATACCGTCTCCAACCCAAAGTACCTGTTCAGCTCCGTAACACTCCTTCAGAAAGGTTTCGATCTGTTCCTGGTTCAGTTCCGGGTTTCTATTCTCGTTCAACAAACATGCTCTGGAAGTCAAAATAGTACCAGCCCCGTTAAACTCCACAGAACCTCCTTCCATAACTATCCCAGGGTGAAATACAGGCAGACCAAAATGATCACCTATGCGTGTTGGAATAACGTCATCCTGCTCAAAAGGAGGGTATTTACCTCCCCAAGCGTTATAACCCCAGTCCGCGATCATTTTAGGTTCAGCAGCTCCAGGATTTACCAGAAATGCAGGCCCGTGATCCCGGCACCAGGCATCATTACTTGGATTAAAATAGAATTCAATCTGACTAAGGTCTGCGCCAGCTTCCACTAACTTACTGGTAGCAAAAGCTTTGGTAGCTTCGTCATTCACATTGATTCTTACCTTTTCACCTTTAGCCACAACCTTAATGAATTCGCAATAAGGCGCATAAATCTTATCCAGTTTTCCAGGCCATGATGCCTCTTTATGAGGCCATGTCAGCCAGGTAGCTTCATGTTTTTCCCATTCAGCCGGAAAGCGGTATCCCGCTTTCTTCGGCGAATTATCAAATAGACTCGTCATCTAAATATCTTTTAGTGATTTGTCCGTAACTATCAATTCTTCTGTCCCTTAAAAAAGGCCAGTGTGTCCGGTAACTATCCGACTTAGAAAGATCAAGTTCTACAACCTTCAATTCCTCTGCACTATGAGAAGCCTGGTATAACAACGAGCCAAAAGGATTAGACACAAAGGAACCTCCCCAGAAAGAAACACCTGCTTCTTCTCCCACACGGTTAATACTAACTACAGGTATGCCATTGGCAATAGCGTGGGAACGCTGAATAGTCTGCCATGCGTTATACTGCTCTTTATTGGTTTCTTCATCCTGAGTAGTTGCCCAGCCAATAGCTGTCGGGTAAACCAGGAAATCTGCTCCCATAAGCGCTGTTAAACGAGCAGCTTCAGGGTACCACTGATCCCAGCAGATCAATACACCAATTTTCGCATATTTAGTTTTGAACACCTTATAACCAAGATCACCAGGTGTAAAATAAAATTTCTCATAAAATCCCGGATCATCAGGAATATGCATCTTACGGTACTTACCAAGGTAAGCGCCATCAGCATCCAGTACAGCAGTTGTATTGTGGTAGATTCCAGCTGCTCTTTTTTCAAAGAGAGAAGCAATGATTACCACGTTCAGTTCTGCTGCAATTACCGATAAGGCATCTGTAGACGGACCCGGAATACTTTCTGCCAGTTTGAAGCTGTCATAGTTCTCTTCATCGCAGAAATAAAGCGATGTAAAAAGCTCCTGCAGACAGACAACCTGTGCCCCCTGTGCTGCAATTTCACGGATTTTTACGATTGCTTTATCTAAATTTTCTTGTTTGTTACTGGTACAACTCATCTGCACCAATCCAACTTGTACTTTAGCCATTCTTTATTAACAAATAATTTATTGCAAAGTTAGCCAAAAAAAATAAAAGATGTGTGTAAGCTTCAGGAACCAATAGTGTCTCTGTATTCCTGCTGTAAAGCGAAAAGGCAGGCCGCACAAAGGCAGCTCTCATAGTTTTCACTAATGTACTGTACTTCATTCAGGTCCAGATGAACCACACTGCACTGGCATTTGGTATAAGAATTGGCCTTACACTCTATAGGTGTACCACAGCGTTCGCAAGGTATGATTTCGTGTTTAGCCATTATTACAAAGATACAAGATCAGGAATTAATGCAGTTCTGCTTGCCGTTTAAAATGACAATAGGTTTACGGCATAATAAATTCCCTTTTAAATAAAAAGGCTGCTTAACAGAGTTAAACAGCCTTGTAAATTATAATATAATTATGAATTAACCTGAACAGCTAATACAACCTTCTTCCATTGAACATACCGGGCCATCAGTAATTTCCTCCACTGCCTGATCAATCTGAGCCGGAATAACGGGTTCCATATTTTTACCAGCCTGATTCTCGACAGTAAATTTAACCGCTTGGGAGGCAGCCTGCGTACGTAAATAATACATACCTGTTTTCAAACCTTTCTTCCAGGCATAGAAATGCATCGAGGTCAGTTTAGAAGTATTTGGAGCATTGATAAACAGATTCAGCGATTGTGACTGGCAGATATAAGCTCCCCTGTCAGCAGCCATATCGATTATACTGCGCATTTTAATTTCCCATACTGTTTTGTAGAGTTCTTTGATATAGTCAGGAATCTCTGCAATATGCTGAATAGATCCGTTAGCGAGGATAATCCTGTCTTTCATAGCCGGAGTCCATAAACCAAGAGCGACCAGGTCTTTCAACAAATGTTTATTAACGACGATAAACTCTCCGCTTAATACTCTTCTTGTATAAATATTTGACGTATATGGCTCAAAACATTCATTATTACCCAGAATCTGAGATGTCGATGCAGTAGGCATTGGCGCTACAAGCAGCGAGTTACGTACACCATCTTTCATTACTTTGGTACGTAAAGTTTCCCAGTCCCAACGATTACTTTCCGGTTTAACATTCCAAAGATCAAACTGGAATTTACCCTTTGACAATGGAGAACCCTCAAAAGTCTGATAAGCACCTTCTTTAACTGCCAGATCATGAGAAGCAGTCATTGCAGCAAAATAGATCGTTTCAAAAATCTCTTTGTTGAGCTCTTTTGCAGCTTCACTCTCGAAAGGTAAACGCATCAGAATAAAAGCATCTGCCAATCCTTGTACACCCAGCCCAACCGGACGGTGACGCATATTGGAATTTCTTGCTTCTTCTATTGGATAGTAATTGTGATCTATGATTTTGTTCAGGTTAATTGTAACCTGGTAAGTGACGTCATATAAACGCTGATGATCGAACTCTCCGTTAATAACATAACGCGGCAATGCCAGGGAAGCCAGGTTACAAACAGCAACCTCATCTTTAGACGTATATTCTATAATTTCAGTACAAAGGTTAGAGCTTTTGATTGTACCCAGATTCTGCTGATTAGATTTACTGTTCGCAGCGTCCTTATATAACAAATAAGGCGTACCGGTTTCTATCTGTGAATCCAGAATAGCAAACCATAATTCCTGCGCTTTGATAGTTTTACGCGCTCTTCCTTCTTTTTCGTAACGCTCGTATAAAGCATTAAACTCTTCACCGAAGCAATCTGCCAGACCAGGAGCTTCATGCGGACAGAATAAACTCCAGTCCTCATTAGCTTCCACACGTTGCATAAACAAATCACTTACCCAAAGGGCATAGAATAGGTCACGCGCACGCATTTCCTCTTTACCATGATTTTTACGCAGGTCCAGGAATGCGATTACATCAGCATGCCATGGCTCAAGATAGATAGCAAAAGCACCTTTCCGCTTGCCACCACCCTGGTCTACATAACGCGCAGTATCATTAAATACCTTTAGCATAGGAACAATACCGTTACTGGTTCCATTGGTACCGCTGATATAAGAACCAGTAGCACGCACATTATGAATACTCAGTCCGATACCACCTGCACTCTGAGATATCTTAGCAGTTTGTTTTAACGTATCATAGATTCCCTCAATACTATCATCCTGCATAGTTAACAGGAAGCAGGAAGACATCTGTGGTTTTGGAGTCGCTGCATTAAATAACGTAGGGGTAGCATGTGTAAACCAACGCTCACTCATTAGGTTATATGTAGCAATTGCACTTTCGATATCTGATTTGTGGATACCTACAGCAACACGCATAAATAGATGTTGCGGACGCTCCACAATCTGACCGTTTACTTTAAGCAAATAAGATTTTTCAAGTGTTTTGAACCCGAAGTAATCAAAACCAAAATCGCGGTCATAAATAATAGTGCTGTCCAACAGGTCTGCATTCTCCTGGATAACCTCCCAAACGTCTTCTGCAATTAGCGAAGCAGACTTATCCGTTTTAGGATCTATATATTTGTACAACATTTCCATCGTCTTAGAAAACGACTTCGTGGTGTTCTTATGTAAATTTGACACAGCAATTCTTGAGGCAAGCAAAGCATAATCCGGATGCTTTGTAGTCAGGGAAGCTGCTGTTTCCGCAGCCAGGTTATCCAGCTCGGAGGTGGTAACGCCGTCATACAGACCTTCAATTACCTTTTTAGCCACATCAATAGGATCAACCAGCTCTGCATTAAAGCCATAGCAGAGTTTTTCGATGCGTGCTGTAATTTTATCAAACCGCACGGCTTCTTTGCGGCCATCTCTTTTTTCTACGAACATATCTCTTTATTTTTTGACCATGCCGGTGCAAGCCGGCCGGAAATTAATTAATTATCTAAAAATCATCATCAAGTGAGAAAGCCGATGCTTTGTCTTCCGAAGAAGTTAATACTCCACTTTTCTGATAGTCACCAACCCTTTTCTCAAAGAAGTTTGTTTTGCCCTGCAGGGAGATCATCTCCATGAAATCAAACGGATTAGTTGCATGATATATTTTATCATAGCCGAGTTCAGCTGACCATCTGTCTGCTACAAATTCAATGTACTGAGACATTAGTTTTGCATTCATACCAATTAAAGCAACAGGCAATGCATCAGTCACAAATTCTTTTTCAATTTCAACTGCATTTTTAATGATACCATGTACTGCTTCCTGTGTTAACCTGTTCTTCAGCATTTTGTACAGCAGGCAGGCGAATTCGCAATGCATCCCCTCATCCCTGGAGATCAACTCATTACTGAATGTAAGCCCTGGCATCAGACCACGTTTTTTCAACCAGAAGATTGAACAGAAACTTCCGCTGAAGAAAATACCTTCAACAGCAGCAAATGCAACCAATCTTTCTGCAAAATTTCCGTTGTCAATCCAGCGCAATGCCCATTCCGCTTTTTTCTTTACGCAGGGAACCGTATCTATTGCATGGAAAAGCCTGTCTTTTTCTGCTTCATCTTTAATATAAGTATCGATCAGCAAAGCGTAAGTTTCCGAATGAATGTTTTCCATCATGATCTGGAAACCATAAAAACAGCGGGCTTCCGGTAACTGCACTTCGCTCATGAAGTTTACCGCCAGGTTTTCGTTTACAATACCGTCGCTCGCAGAAAAGAAGGCCAGAATATGAGAAATAAAGTGACGCTCACCATCATTCAGATTATCCCAGTGTTTCTGATCGTCAGAAAGATCAATTTCTTCAGCGGTCCAGAAACTGGCTTCGCTCTTTTTGTACATCTCCCAGATTTCAGGATACTTGATGGGCAAAAGCACAAAACGGTCTTTATTTTCTCTCAGTAATACTTCTTCTTCTTCTACCATAGGATTTATTTTTATTTGACGTCTCTCCAGCATGACTTCACCACTACATTCATTCCTTCGGCAGGCGGAGTGGATTTTTTAAAACGTGAAGCTGGCATAGAAAAACTTAATGATTTAACAATTAAACGTTTACACGTAAACTACGGACTAACCCCCGGTTACTTTTGTTATAAACAAATATAATCCCTGCGACTTTCAAACAATAGCAATAGTTGTTCACAAGCGGACGTAGTTATCCACACTGTGCGAAAAAACTGACAGATTGTTTACGGATTAGATTTGGATTGTGAAGGTGTCGCTGTTGAAGAAATTACGATTCAACATCGTAGGAGATCTTTACTTTAGAGTGGCCTTTGCCAAAAATACCTATTTCTTTCGCGGCACTCTCGGAAACATCAATAATGTATTTTTTGGTGAAGGGCCCGCGGTCGTTGATTTTTACCGTAACGCTTTTCCCATTACTTATATTAGTAACCGTAACCATTGTTCCGAAAGGGAGGGAACGATGCGCAGCTGTAAAACGACTCTTCCGATACCGGACACCACTGGACGTTTTGCGGCCCTCAAACTTTCTATGATAGTAAGTAGCAAGACCACTTTTTATAGTTGCTGTACTGTCTAACCCTGTAGTATCTTCCTGCGCCTGAACTTTTAAAAACAGGAATATGCTGCATAAAAGCAAACAATATTTCATATAATTTTTGTTGGTGAAGAGCCAAAGATAAACAAAAAACATCTACCCCTCCAAAACAAAAATACCCAATGACCTGATCATCGGGTATTTACGTAATTCCGAACTTGCTTTACTTCGCGTCAGGAACGAAATTCATAGAGACTGAGTTGACACAATGACGTGTACTTTTAGCGGTAAATCCTTCACCAACAAATACGTGTCCGAGGTGGGCTTTACAGTTTGCACATACGATTTCGGTACGTGATCCGTCAGCATCCGGAATACGTAAAACGGCCCCTTTTATCTCATCGTCAAAACTTGGCCATCCGCACTGTGCATCAAATTTAGTCTCTGAACGGTACAAAGGTGCATCGCATCTTTTACAGGTATAAGTACCTTTTGCTGTATTATTGAGTAATTCACCGGTTCCCGGATACTCGGTCCCTTTGCGGACAATTACATCTTCTTCTTCCTTGGTTAATTTATTCCATTCCATAGCATTCGTGTTTTTTTTAACCGGAACCTGAGCAGGTTTCTGGGCACATGCCTGCAGACTACCCAGCAAGAGGAATCCGGCAAACAGTACTAAATTATTGATTATTGAACTTAAACGTTTCATATGTATGTAATTGTTTTAAGAGAATGAACAAACTGGATTCCCAGGGATCTTCTGTGTCATTTCATATACGGCTAACGCAAACATCCGGATTTAATTACAGGGCAAAAAAAAACCTTCCCGGATTTGCCGGAAAGGTTTTGAGGATGATTAATCCAAAAACTATTTTTTAAGCAGTTCAGCCATAGCTTCACCGATTTCAGCAGGACTTTCTACCACACGGATACCACACTCAGCCATAATTTTCATTTTGGCAGCAGCAGTATCGTCAGCACCACCAACAATCGCACCGGCATGACCCATTCTACGGCCTGCAGGAGCAGTTTGTCCAGCGATAAAACCTACAACTGGTTTTGTGCCATTTTCTTTAATCCATAAAGCAGCTTCTGCTTCCATACCACCACCGATTTCACCAATCATGATGATACCTTCAGTTTCAGGATCGTTCATTAGCAATTCAACCGCTTGTTTGGTTGTTGTACCAATGATCGGGTCACCACCAATACCGATAGCAGTAGTAATGCCTAAACCAGCTTTAACAACCTGGTCAACTGCTTCATAAGTAAGCGTTCCTGATTTAGAAACAACACCAACTGTACCTTTTTTGAAGATAAAACCTGGCATAATACCAATTTTAGCTTCATCAGCAGTAATGATACCAGGACAGTTAGGACCGATTAAACGGCAGTCTTTATCAGCAATATATTCTTTAACCTGAATCATATCCTTTGTCGGGATACCTTCAGTAATACATACAATAACTTTAATTCCAGCTTCAGCAGCTTCCATGATAGCGTCCGCAGCAAATGCTGGTGGAACAAAGATGATAGATACATTAGCGCCAGCTTTATCAACCGCATCTTTAACCGTGTTAAAAACCGGTCTTTCCAGATGAGTTTGTCCGCCCTTACCAGGAGTAACCCCGCCAACTACATTAGTTCCGTATTCTATCATTTGTGAAGCATGGTAAGTACCTTCATTTCCGGTAAAACCTTGTACAATTACTTTCGAATCTTTATTTACTAAAACACTCATGTATCTATTTTTTTTTATGCAAATCTAAGATTATTGAATGGAATGCCAAATCCTATTTGTCACAATAATAAAAAGAAAAAAACTTAAGATTTCACTATCCCGCCTGAATGGAACTGAAGATCATACAAACGTTTATAATAGCCATCTATTTTCAATAATTCCTGATGCGTTCCCCGCTCCATAATCTCGCCCTTTTCCAGCACAATAATCTGATCTGCTTTCTGAATAGTAGAAAGACGGTGAGCAATGACAATTGAGGTACGATCCTGCATCAGATTATCTATAGCGTGCTGAATAAGCATTTCCGTCTCCGTATCAACAGACGAAGTAGCCTCATCCAGCACTAATATGGAAGGGTTATGAACGAGTGCCCTGATGAACGAAATAAGCTGCGCTTGTCCCGCAGAAAGTGTGGCACCACGCTCCATTACATTATACTGATAACCACCCGGCAACTGCATAATAAAGTCATGTGCACCCACTTTTCGAGCCGCATCCACTACCCGATCCAGGCCGATATCCGGATTATTTAATGTAATATTATTATAGATAGTGTCGGAAAACAGGAAAACATCCTGTAATACAGTAGCAATATGTCCACGGAGGTAGCTCAATTCATAATCCCTTATCGGGTGCCCATCGATAGTAACTTCCCCGCTGGTAATTTCATAAAATCGATTTAAAATATTTATAGTTGAAGACTTTCCTGCACCCGTGGCACCTACCAGTGCGACCGTCTGCCCAGCCTTAACTTCAAAGCTCAGATCACGCAGTACATGCTGTCCTTCCACATAGGAAAACCAAACCTTATTGAAGCGGATATTCCCTGCCATTACCGCAGGTTGAAGTGTTCCTTCATTCACTGTCATTTCCTGCGTATCCAGCACTTTAAATACACGCTCTGCTCCGACCATCCCCATCTGAAGAGTGTTGAATTTATCTGCAAGTTCACGGATCGGGCGGAATAACATACCGATATATAGAATAAATTCCGCAATGGTACCTGGTGTTACATCCAGTGGTTTAGCGAGGATACTTTTAGACCCGTACCAGACGAGCAGTCCTAATGACATTGCCGAGATGACCTCTACAACCGGAAAAAATATAGAATAATACCAGTTGGACCGGATATTCGCATCTCTGTAACGTTCATTGATCTGTACGAATTTGCGGTACTCTTGCTTCTCCCTCGCAAAATACTGGATAATGGAAATTCCGGTGATATGTTCCTGGAGATAAGTATTCAGGTTAGACACTTCCGATCTGATCTCCTGGAATGCAGATTTAATCGCCTTCTGAAACACAGAAGTAGCGACCATTAAAATTGGCATCGGCAATAGTACAACGACAGTAAGTTCCCAGTCAGCATAAAACATCACCCCGATAATGACAATAACCTGCAGTATATCTCCGATAATCACGATCAGGCCTTCAGAGAAAATGTCAGAAATTGTTTCCAGATCTGAAACAGTTCTGGTAATCAGCTGCCCAATTGGTGTCTTATCAAAATACTTTAGTTTTAGCCGGCTGATATGGTTAAACACATTGATCCGAAGATCGCGGATAGCCGATTGTCCCAGCGTATTGGTGAGTAAAGTATGACTGTATTGTACTACACTCTGCAACACCAGCAGTACCAGCATCACAATGGTCATCATTAATAGTCCGTTGTACTCCCCTTTCAGGATATAGTTATCGAGCGTATATTTAATCAGAAACGGACGGACTGGTGCAAGCAATGCCAGTAAAATCGTAAGGATAACAGACCAGATAAAAATACGCCTGTAGGGTTTAACATACTGAAAGACCCGTTTCAGCAAACTCACATTAAATGCATCGCCCGTAATTTTTGACATATTAATCTACATATGGATAAACAATCCTGACCAGATAAAGACCACAGGCAGGCACCGACTGGCCGGCGTTGCTCCTGTTTTTGCTGCGTATAATCTCATCCAGTTCACTGGCACCAATCTCGTGTCTTCCTACCATGACCAGCGTCCCTACAATTGCCCGGACCATGTTACGCAAAAAACGATCTGCAGTGATACAAAAAACGAGACCATTTTCGGTTTCCCTGAAAGAGGCCGCGGTAATCTTACAATTATTTGTTGCAGTTGAAGTGTTCGATTTACTGAAACTGCTGAAATCGGTATACTGCATCAGTTGTGCAGCAGCGACATTCATCGCTTCGATATCAAGTACTCCCTTATATAACCAGGATCTCCCCAGGCTAAAAGGATCTTTCCGGAAATGGAAATGATATTCATAAGAACGGGCGGTGGCATCGAAACGTGCATGCGCAGTTTCATGAACTTTAAAGATCCGGCTGACAGCAATCTGATAGGGAAGCAAAGCGTTGATATTACTAACAGCGGAAACCGCACGCTCTTCACTGATCCCTGCCAGGTCTGCATGAGCAAAAAATTGCGTTGCATGCACGCCCGCATCAGTACGGCCGCAGCCAAGTGTTTCTACCGGCTGCCTGAAGAAAACAGAAAGTGCGCGGTCCAGCTCCTGCTGAACGGTTACCGCATTTGGCTGCACCTGCCAGCCATGATATGCTGTGCCGTCATAAGCCAGTTCAATAAAAAAACGTTGCGTATCCAATATCAGACAAAAATACTTTTTTCCAATTAACAAGACAGGCGTTTAATTGTGATTTAATATATTTGTTGCAAATTATTAAATTGATATGATACAAAGAGTACAGTCTGTATGGCTTTTTCTGGCAGCAATTACATTGCTTATCTTGTTGATCCTTCCATTAGTTACTCGTCAGGCTGAGGCTGGAGAAATCTGGTTTCAGATAGGCGGAATCTATGAAAAAACCAATACCGCTTTCCGCCAAGTGGTTTCTCAGACTGCGCTTTTCGGATTGACCCTTGTAACTGGCCTGCTTTGTCTTGTCAATATCTTTTTTTTCAAAAACCGCGACCTGCAGAAAAAACTAATCTGGTTGATTTCCGTCTTCATTATTGGATTATCAGTGTGGGCAGGTATGGCAGCAACCGCACTTCCGGGAGGACTTGAAGGTGCTTCATTCCACGTGGGGGTAGGACTTCCTGTAATCGCATTGATATTTTGTGCACTGGCTTACAGGGGAATCCGTCAGGATGAGCTCCTTATTCGTTCTGCTGACAGACTCCGATAGACCCCTCTATATTATTATTTGGTTATGTACCAAACAAATACCGGAAAATAAGCGTACCTTTGCGGCTTAATAAATAAAGTTATAATGACAAACCCATTTAAATTATTGGGGATAAGTGATGACGTTGTTAATGCCGTAAAGGATTTAGGTTTCGAAAATCCAACACCTATTCAGGAACAAGCTATTCCTGTGCTGTTAGAGGGCAATAACGATTTTGTTGGTTTGGCCCAAACAGGAACAGGAAAAACGGCAGCATTCGGATTGCCGCTTATTGAACTGATAGATTTCAATACGAACAAGCCTCAGGCATTAATTCTATGCCCTACCAGAGAGCTTTGCTTGCAGATCGCTAGCGACATCAAAAATTATTCAAAAAACACGCCTGGTGCTAGTGTTGTTGCCGTATATGGTGGCGCAAACATTATGCAGCAATTGCGTGAAATCAGAAACGGTGTACAAATAGTTGTGGCTACACCGGGTCGTATGTTAGATATTATCGGTCGTAAGGCTATTGATTTCAGTAATGTGAAATACGTAGTTCTTGATGAAGCTGATGAAATGCTGAACATGGGCTTCCAGGAAGACATTAATGATATTTTGTCTACTACTCCTGACGACAAGAAAACATGGTTATTCTCAGCGACTATGCCGCCTGAGGTAAGGAAAATAGCCCGGAACTATATGGATAACCCTACGGAGTTAACCATGGGAACCAAAAATACTGGTAACGTAAATATTGAGCATGAGTACTATATCGTACGTGCAAGAGATAAATATGCTGCTTTAAAACGTATTGTAGATTTTAATCCTGAAATTTTCGCTGTTGTTTTTTGTAAAACCAAAATGGATACACAAGACGTAGCTGAAAACCTGATTAAAGACGGCTATAACGCCGATGCTTTACACGGTGACCTTTCACAACAACAACGTGACAAGGTAATGCAGCGTTTCCGTGACCGCAATATGCAGTTATTGATCGCTACAGACGTAGCAGCACGTGGTATTGACGTAAACAACGTAACACACGTAATCAACTATTCCCTTCCGGATGAAATTGAAAGTTACACACACAGAAGTGGTCGTACAGGAAGAGCTGGTAAAACAGGTATCTCAATCTGTATCATCAACTCTAAAGAGATCGGTAAAATCCGTCAGATTGAGCGTATAATTGGTAAATCATTTACCAAAGCTGAATTGCCTACAGGATTTGACGTGTGTGAAAAACAACTGTTTTCCCTGGTTCATAAAGTTCACAATGTTGAAGTTAATGATGGCCAGATTGACCAGTACATTCCAAGAATCATGGATGAATTTGCTGAATTAAGCAAAGAAGACGTGATCAAACGTTTTGCTTCACTCGAGTTTAACCGTTTCCTGGAATATTACAAAAACGCACCGGATCTGAATGCAGCTGCAGATGATCGTGGCGATCGCGGAGAACGTGGTGCCAGAGGCGCGAGAAACAGTGATTATACCCGTTTATTTATCAACGTTGGTTCAGTAGATGAATTCACCAGAGGTGACTTATTATCTTTTGTTTGCAACAACGGTAAAATCAGCGGTAAAAACATTGGTAAAATTGATCTTAAAGGTGTTTATTCATTCTTCGAGGTTGAAAATGCAAGTGTAGATACCTTATTCAGCAATTTCAAAGACATCCAGTTTAACAACCGTGGTGTAAGAATCGAAAAATCAGGTGATGCAGCTGAAAGCACAAGCCGCGGTGGTGGCGAACGCAGAGGCGGTTTCGGTGGTGGCGAAAGAAAAAGCTATAGTGGTGGCGGAGAACGCAAAAG